>Ga0099364_10007417_pt1 | contig 15662 bp, 10 predicted proteins | sample TergutTh196P3_FD_73070 | JGI IMG/M metagenome (GOLD analysis project Ga0099364, IMG submission 73070) | Microcerotermes parvus P3 segment gut microbial communities from Pointe-Noire, Republic of the Congo - Th196 P3 | ecosystem: Host-associated > Arthropoda: Insects > Digestive system > Gut ...
GTGCGGATCGGGTTCCGGCGGAGGCGAGGAGTGTACCGGGGCGATTGTCGATCCCGATGGATTCGCCGTTGTACGAGTTGCTGGGCATTCCGCCGATACCGATGGAGCACATGGGATTGTACCTCGATGAAATCCGCAAGGAGATTCCGGCGACAGAGATTACGCCGTTTTTTGTGCTGGAGTGATCTGCCGTAAATGGCAAGGAATTGTTCTTTGCACCCTTTGCGAAACCCTTGCGCCCTTTGCGGTTAAAAAAGAGGAGGTGCAAAGAACACAGGAGGCAATTTTATGCCGTTTCGGCGGCAACGATGCCGCGTTGTGTCTTTTTGTTACTTAACAAATACTTCTACCGTCTTCGGCGCACAAACACGGACGAGATACGTTACCGGTGTTTCCTTCTTGCCTCTTCTGGGAGTCAAATCAATTTTCGCCACCGTAATGGTGTCCCCTTCAATACCGTCTTGCAGAGCCGTCGCTTCGGTGCGGACAGTAATCCCGCCGCTCACTGCCCGGACAGTAACAATCTCCCCTTTACGTACCCAAAGCGGCTTGCGAACATCCGATTGCGTGAGAGGACTCCATTCCTTTACCGCCTTGACCGTCTCTCTGCCGACAACACTTTTGATGTCCACGAAAAAATCATCCCCCCGCATCCTGTCTGCCCGTTGCAGCATCACATCCGACTCATTGATAATGTATCCTCTCGGCAATGCCCGGCGGACGACCACAACTTCTGTGGGCAGTGCCACCATTGCTTCCACTGTTACCATAACATTGTTTTGCAATCGAATATGAAATTGCTGAATGCCCGTAAGGGGAATCTGTCCGCCGGTGATATCAGTAATCTGACCGTTGCTTGCAAAGAGTTTGACCTGTTCCGGCGTAAGTTGGAGCGAAATGTCCCAAGACCGCTCGATACGGTGCGTGAAGTTCAAGTACACATTCAATGCCTGGGCAATCTGGTTTTCCAAGAGCCGTGTAATCTCTTCGGTAAGTCCTGCCGTCATAGGTACCGCTTCAGCTTGGACGGCAATGGGCTGTACCGGCGGCAGTGTTGAAGGGGTGCCGGCGGGGGTAAGATTGTGCTGATTAAAATTGTGGTGATAGTTGGCTTGAATGACAAAACCCTCGTTCGGATTCATCGGCGTGCCCTCCACAGGTGTCGCACCGAGAATCGTCACTTTTTCCGCTCCGCCAATAAGGTGGTGGATCGGCGTAACCCCCAGTTGCGAAAGAATGGTACGCACTTCCCACTGGTTAAGCGTCCGCTCTGTACCTGGAGCGGGAGCGGGAAAAAGCACCGTTTGGCGGAGTGCTTCGACATTCTCGTGACTCAAATGAGTGCCTCCCATCGGCAACACATCGGCAATATCTGCCAGCATCACCAGCGTTCCGGCGGCTTGCACCGGCATGTCTTTCAGCCGAATTTCCGCCGCTTGGGCGTTCAAAATCGAGCACACAAGGATTACTCCCCAGAATACCGCGGTAAAACTTATTCGATGAAAATGGAAAATCATTTGATTTTGTGTCCGTTACTCTCCTACAGAGAGCAAAATCGGCGTTAAACTGGGAAAACTTTAACGATTATGAGGATTTTACAGGCGGTTCGTATTCCGTACAGTTAGCACCTTCTCCCTCTTAAAATTGCGGATATTACGCTTGTCTGTTTTTGGTTTTGGTGGAATTTGTATCCTTCTGCATTCCAAAACGAGAAACTCCCAAGGCACCAAATACAATTGCACGGGGGGAAATTCTTTGCGTCCTTTGCACAAACTTTGCGTCTTGCGGTTAGAAAAAATTGAACGGCAAAGGACGCAAGGGGCATTTTTCCGAAATTTTGCTCTTGCCTCGGTCAGGGAAAAATTGTTATCATCCCCCCGGATTATTTCCCGCTGTGAGTTTGACGATTAGACCGTGAAATACTTTTTTTATACCATCCTGCTTGCCGCTTCCCTCGGAACCGTTGTGGCAATCACGAATCCTCCGCTGGTGAAGCAGGGAGCGGCTCTTCTCGGATTGGACGTTCCGCAGGAGTCTGCCGAGCCCGTGGATAAAGCCGCCGCTGAAGATCAACTCTCCAAGTTTTTGGAGCAATCCTACCCCTCGTTCAACGTTCAAGATAACAATGTCCTGCCGGCAAAGAATCTTCCGATGGCGGTCATTCCCGCACCCGTCCCATCGCCGATGCCGCCGCCCCTGACAGCATCGTCCCCAACACCATCACCATCACCCCCGACACCATCCCCCGTCATCCCTGAGCCGGTCGTGGAGTCTGCCGTTCCCCCCTATGCCCGGTCTTGGGAAAATCCGATTCACGAAAACTCCCAGCAGAACATCTCCCCTTGGGAACGGGATTTTTCCCCCTGGGATGGTGCGGCAGCCACGCCGATTAACGCGTCGATTTACATGCCGCCCGCCACTGAACCCCATCCGCCGCTGGTCTCTCCGCCGCCGGATTGGTCGGGTCCTGCACAAGCGGTGCAGGACTGGACACCCGCTCCGCAACAGTCGGTCTATGTCGTAGAGCCCTCTCCGCCGCAGGATGTTTTTCCGGCGATGCCGAATCACGTTGCACAGAATAGCAGCGTCCCGCCTCCCCACGCCGTTCCTGATTTTGCACAGACAAACTTAGCGGTGCCGCCGGTTCAGACTCCGTCCTTTCAACATGCACCGATTTCACATCCGCCTCCGCCGGTTTCGCCCTCTGTGCCGCAAACCGAGACGGTGCCGGTTCACGGAACCGAAATGGTCGCACGCGTGGGAACACAGGTGATTTTGATGGGGGATATTTTGCCGAAACTTCGCCGATTAGCGATGCGGGTGGTCGCGGAAAATACCAAAGAGATGTCTGCGGAAGACCGGGCGCGAATTACTCCGCAGGAAATTGAGGAAATTACCAGCATGATTATCGCCAGTAACTATCCGGCAATGCTGGAGGAACAAATCCTTTTTACTCTCGTGCATAGCGATTATGTCGTCTCCCGAAGCCGGGATGAAATCGAGTTTTTCGAGGGTAAGATGACGGAAGAATTTAACCGGGTCGAAATTCCCGAAATGATGAAGGAATTTAACGTCGAAAACGTTCACGCACTCCGCCGGTTTTTAGAAAATCACCTCGGCAGTTCTTTGGAAAAAGAACAGCGGCTTTGGATTCGTGAACAGATTGCGAGGCAATGGATCGCGATGTCGATCCCCACCGCCACCGTCAACAGTACCCACGAGGAAATGTTTGAATTTTATGAAAAAAATCAGGAGATGTTCACCACTCCCGCTCAGGTACGCTGGCAGGAAATGGTCGTGTTGTTCTCCCGGCATGATACGGAGCAGCAGGCATGGGAAAAAATTGTTTGGATGGGCAATCAGGTGGCATTACAAGGGGCATCGTTTGAGGAAACTGCCCGCCGGAACTCAGAGGGGCTGACCTCTTCCGAGGGCGGCATTTGGAATTGGACCCAGCGGGGTGAATTGACCTCGGCGGAATTGGAGCAAGCCATTTTTGCACAGCCGGTCGGACAGTTAAGTCCCAACATCATCAGGAGCAACCGGGGCTTACATATTGTCCGCGTCATGGAGCGGCAGGAAGCAATCGTAGTCCCCTTTGTGGAAGCACAGGTGACTATTCGGGACAGAATCAGGCGGCAACGGGAACAGCAGTTTCAGGCAGAATATATCGCCGAGTTGCATCGCCGTATCCCAATGATTATTGTAAAGGATCGGATTGATTTCAACGTCAATGTTCCCCGAACGGCTATGGTAGGGGACCTCTAAAAATAGATTCTTTGCGTCCTTTGCGGTTAAAATAGTTCGGATTTAACCGCAAAGGACGCAAAGTTTACGCGAGGGGGCGCAAAGGAACAATCTCTACCCGTTTGCCGCCTCCCTTACCGCGGCACAGCCGCCGGGTTGAGCGTTAAAAAGAGTTTATCGATCCGCCCTTCGTACTCACGCGGTCGCAGCGTCAATTGCCACACTCCCTCTTCCAGGTGAATCGGCACCGGCAGCCGTACCCAAGTCCAATGGGTGCGAACGCCCAAATGCCAATCGGTATTGGCTGTGCGCCGCATAAAAGAACCATCCGGTAATTGTTTCGCTGCTTCCACCCAAAAGGAGTCATGCTCCGCATCTATCGTTTGCACCCGTCCCCAAAGATAATACTTCCCCGGCTGCTCCACCTGCAACTGCCACGAAATATCGTGGTTGACCCGAACTGCCCGTTCATTCTCCGCTGCCGTCTGCTGTCCACCGTCTGCCGTCTGCCACGCATAGCCGGTTACCGCTTCCCAGTAGGTTCCAACAGGATTGACTCTCATCGGTGTTGCTGCCTCGCGCCTTTGGACAAAGTTTGCGACTATCGGCAGTTTTTCTAAAATGGGGCGACCTAAATCGTTCCCGTTCAGCGTCAGGATGCCTAGCGGAGCAGCAGGTTTGGTGGTGATCATGGCATCCGCCCGTTTGATAGAAACGGCACCGTCTTGACCGGTAACTTCAATGTCGATGTCGTTTTGATGGATGCCGAGTCGATGAACTTTTGCGGTGATAAATTGCTGTTGCCATGCCGCGAATTGTTCGTCGGTTTCGAGTTGGGAACCGATGCGCAGCCAAAAGGCAGTTCCGGGCATACCGTTGTTCCGCGCATGTGCGTCTCTCTCACATGGAGGCACCGGCATAGCGAACATAAAATTTTCCTCTGTGCCTGCGTCCCTTTGTGTGTGAAAAAATTCCGGTGCCGCCGTCGGCAGACCATGTTCGACTGTTAAACGATAAACGCCATGTTCGTTGCCGTCATCGACCAGAACAACTTCCGCCGGCTGTCCCAGTTGATTCCTTGTCCAAACGGTACGGATACCAAAAGCGCTCGTTTGATAGCGGAACACCACCGGTTGATTGCCGACGTTAATCTTTGTGAATCCTTCGTGTTCGTCGTGCTCCTTGCGGTGGAATACGAAGCATTGCTCTCCACCGATCCAAACCGACTCCGGCTTGCGGACAACGAAATGAGACTGCACATTGATGACTAGCGGATCGGCAACCGCTTCCGGCGGATAGAGGGCAATGCCGAGCGAATCGACCGTGTGTTGTGCGCCGAACCAAAGAGCATCAAGATGGAGTGCCTTCTGCTGTCCGCCGCTGCCCGTGGAGAATAATTTCGTGCCGTAAGGGTCTTCGCGCCCATCGGCAATGAAATAACTGCGCGGCGGGTATTGCCAGCGGACCCAACGAAAGTCTTCTGCCGTTTGCCGTCTGCCGTCTGCGGTCTCCCCACCCTCTGCAATATCAACTACCTGCACTATATTCTGCTGGGCATCATACTGTGTTCCCGCCGTTCCCAGTGCAATGTCTTCGCACACATAGACTGCTGCCCATTGTCCCTGGTCGCGTCCCCAGTTTCGGGTGATCCAGCGCGGATACTGCGTATTCAGTTGCACAATTTCCGGCGGCGGTTGATAGAGTGCCCGGAAAGAATTGAGCACCGCATGATACCGCGCATCATGGTCGTAGGGTGCCATGCCCGCAAAGGCAAAAAGCCGGTGGATGTGAACATTCCCGCCGGAAAGATAATCATACGTCCGGCTCTGCGCTCCCGTCAAACGCCAACCGGGGGCATACCAGTGTAACGACATATCTGTCCAAAATAATTCCAGCAAGGCGTGAATCATCTGTTTCGTCTCTGCGTCGCTTATATGCCGATAGCCCAGTTGCAGCGAGTCAATGTTAATAGGATAGTAAGCCGGACTGTTGTATTCAAAAACGCCATGGTTCCAAATGTGCGCCGTAATGTTTTGCAAACGCTGTTTCCCCTCCTGCGTGACTTCCGGTCGGTCCAGAATTTGCCCCAAGAGAATCAAGTGAATCGCATTGTAAAAAGCAATGTTGGTGTAATCGGGGCGAATACGCCGGTTCAGGCAAACATGGACGGAGCGTTCAAGCAGCCGGTACAAAATTTCCCGGTCTTCCTCGCCCAGCGGACTTTGCGCCGCATCGCCGTCTTGTTTACGATTGCCGGGAGTATCGAGATAAATGCTCAACATCCGTGCCAGGGCAAACTCGGCGGCATTGGCATCGGTAACACCGGCACTGCTCCAATACCAACGGAAGTTGCCGAAGGTTCGGCTGCCGGGATGTTTATCCTGCATTTCTTCGGCAATGCGGAGCAAGCGCGTTGCGGCGGTCATGGGAATGCGCTGTACATTGGTATCCCGAACATTAGTATCCTGGGCATTAGTATCGTGGACATTAGTATTATTGGCAACGGTATTCTCCTCCGGCAAGTCCACATTCGAGGAAACAATGATGGCAATGTTATTGAAGAGAGTAAAGATCGTAAAATCGCTGGTTGGCTCCGTCCGGTCTGCGTGCGGAAAGCGTTGCATAAACCGGTCAATCGTCGGCACCGCCCGCTGATAATACTCCATAAGCAGACGATCCCGTTCCCCTGCCAAAACAGCGGGCGGTAACAGAAAAAGGAGTAGAACAATTCTCAACGGCATAGGACATCACTTTTTTTTCCCCTTCTTTTCTTCCTCTTCTTGTCTTGCCGACTCAAACCAAGCCAAGAGGAGCATTTCGAGAAGCATCCGAACAATCACAATAATGGCAACGCTGCCGAACGTTACCGCTGCCAGTCCCACATAATGCCTGCTTAATTCTTGCAGAAAGGCTTCACTCTCATACCAGTCGGTGCAAAATCGGATAACAACAAAAAGGACCACCAGCGCACAACTCACTACAAGAATGTAATAAAGTGCTTTAAGGGTGTGAATCACCAGATTATTCCCCTCCATCGTATAGACCCGGCTGAATGAAATATCCAGTGCTTTCCAAATAGCACTAAACGCACTTTCTTTACGGGCAATACGGACGGCAGGTCCCGTAGCGGCAATGTCGTCGAAAATCCGGGAGGTATCACCGACATCTCCAAAACCGGAGAAATCAAAAGGGTCGGACTCCGAGGGCGGAGCCGTTTGCACTGTTCCCGGAGAAACCGGTGCCGGTGAAACTTGTTGCGGCGGTGCTGCCGACGTTGCCGATGGAGCGGGCGGCGGAGGCGGGGCTGACTTATCGCCGAAAACAATTCCCTGAATCGAATCAGCAAAAACCTTTGTGCCGGCAACAGTAATCAAATCATCCGGCGAGATAGAACCTTTTTGTGCCAAATCGAACAATCGGCTCTTCGTTACAGAGACCCGTTGCCCGCCGAGACGCAGTTCAAACATCATTTCCGTCTCTTGTGCAGGCTTGTTCGGCGGCATCACCGCCGTTGCCATGCTGGAAGCGACGGGTTGTGTGCCGCTTTCCTCTGATTTCGGCAGAGCCGCCGGAACGGGAGCAACCGGAGCGGGGGTCAATTCAAAGAAAGCATTATCCGGCTTCACCTCTTGCTGTCCCGTTTCCGCCGTGACAGACACTACAAAAACATGGGTTCCCACCGTCAGTTTGTCTCCATGCTTGAGAGGCTGCACGGTTGCTACACGTTTGCCATTGACAAAAGTACCGTTTTCACCACCCAAATCCTGAACGATCACCATACCATCGGTTATCTGGATCGTACAGTGATACCGGCTCACATTGGGACTTCGGGAACGCAGATTACACCCCTCTGACCGACCGATCATAAACGAGGGAACGTTAATGGGGATCACGCGACCTCTATGGTGCTCATTCGCTAGAATTAACTGAACTTGCATGGACCTCCCCTGTTCTCCAGAGAACACCGTTCTCCGAAAGCCTCTCCCCTAACCAAACACAGAGGATAATATAACATAAACGGGAAACAATACAAGTGCATTGTAACATGGTACGAAACTTTCAAACTGTCAGGGTGTGTCCAAATTTAGTGGGTGATTTGTTACAGAGTTACTAAGGGAATCTCTAAAAATAGATTCTTTGCATCCCTTGCACAATCTCTGCGCCCCTTGCGGTTAAAATAGTTCGGATTTAACCGCAAAGGGCGCAAAGATTTACGCAAGGTGCGCGAAGAATCAGAGTTTTTTTTGCTGTTTACCGCATCAACGTGCTTGTTCCCGCTTTTGCTCCAGCAAAGCATCCAACAGTTGAATTTCCGCTTCACACAATGCGTCCAGCGTCCCAGTAGGGCTGGTAGCCTCCTTATAGAGGAACATCACCGCCCGAAGTTTCTTCGTCAAGGCTTCGACTCTTGTCTTATGAGCGGCGAGCAACTTTTCCTGCTCGCCGGTGCGGCGGTAAAGTTCTATTTCGGCGGCTGCGAGACCTGCATGTGCTTCTGCCAATTGAATTGCACCACCGCGCGGAGAACCCTGCTCGAACCGCATGGTAGCGACTTCGGCAAGTTGCCGATGAGAAGCAACCTTCCGTTCCAGCAGTTCCCGTTCACCCAATTCCGTAATCTTCGGGTCAAGCAGCGAAATCGGTTCCGCAGAAGATGAAGCGTTGCCCAGCCTTCCCGACTGAGCAGTGAGATGAATACAGAAAAGCCCTCCGCAGAAGAGCAGAACACATACGCCAGAGATTGCAATCTTTTTCATGATGGTGTTTCCTATAATGGTACAAAGAAGACTCGTATTATAGCCGCTCGTTTTCGGGAGTCAATAGCGTGCAAACTAAGGTTTTCGCCAGAAAATATCATATACCATTTTTCGTCATTCCGGCGCACGCCGGAATCCAGAAAAACAGGCTGCAAGTCGCTCGTCTCGTACATCGTTTCCTAAACAGCATAGATTATCTGTACCTTATATTGATAAGCCTCGCACAAAGGCACAAAGTGCACAAAGAACTAAACTGCCGTAAATTCCTTTGTGTCCTTCGTGCCTTTGTGCGAAACATCATCTATGTCATTGAAGACATGGTGTATTCGATTCCGGCTTACGCCGGAATGACGGTATATTACTTTCCGGCGAAAGCCTAATTCCGTTCATTCGCTTCTTCCCAATGCTCATAAAGCAACGCAATTGTTTCCTGCTCTGTTTGAATATCTTGATGAATCAACCGCACCCGCTCACTGTCCCGAACGACTTCCGGACGGAGTAAATCTTCGTTCCACGTCATGATCTGCGTTTCACGGGCAAAGATTTCCTCTTCGATGTCGCTGATTTTGCGGTAGGGAAACTTGCGCGGTTTCTTTTCTTTTTGTTTGTTATCCCCTTGCTTACGCGGCGGGCTCTGTGAACGCGACCTTTCGGTCGCGGTGCTGATGTCCCTCGACTCCTCTTTCTGCTGCCGTCTGCCATCTGCCGTCTGCCGTCTCTTTGATGGTCGCGGCTCTGATTTCTCCTGCCTCCTGCCTCCTGCCTCCTGCCCCCTGCCTCCTGCTTCCTGCCTCCTGCTCCCTGCCTCCTGCAAAAACGGGTCCGCCATCAAACCCTTCGAGACCATGTGCCGGAATGTCGAGTAATTGCCTTCCAACGTCTTAAACCGCGCATCCGGTTGAATAATCAAAAGATGATCCGCCACGCGATCTACAAAGTACCGGTCATGCGAAATGAAAATGACCGTCCCTTCATAGTCCCGAACCGCCTTTTCCAAACCCGCTCTTGCCCACAAGTCAAGATGATTTGTTGGTTCGTCCAAAATCAAGACATTGGCATCCTCTGCCGAGAGCAATGCCAGTGCCGCCCGGCAACGCTGTCCGCCGCTCAAACTGCGGACGCGTTGTAACTGTTGATCGCCGGTTAAACCAAATGCTCCCAAAAGGTTGCGCCGGGCAGGTTCCTCGAAAATCTTCTTGCTCTTTGGTCGGATCGCATCGACCACTTGCAGTGAATCATCCAAAACATGTAACTGCTGGTCAAAGTATCCGATGTTCAACCCTTGTCCATGAACTACCCGACCGGTATCGGGTGGAAGTTGCTGCAAGAGACATTTAAGCAACGTCGTCTTGCCGCAACCGTTAGGACCGAGAATCGCCCAGCGTTCGCCGCGCTTAATATCAAACGTCAATTCTTTGAACAGCGGCTTGTCCTTTTCATAACCTTTGGAAAGAGACTCGCAGCGGAACACAATGTCGCCGGTGCGGCTCGGCTTGTTAAACTTCATCGGCGGCGAGTCAATCCGGCGGGGCAGTTCGGCGGGCGTTTCCATGAACCGCTCCAACTTCTTGCGGCGGTCTTCTGCCTGCGCCGCCTTCATACCGTAATGGTTACGCCGGATAAACTCCTTCGCCTTTTCGACCTCTTCGATATACTTTTCATAAGTCCTTATCTGAACAGTTAATCGCTCTTCTTTGAGTCCCGTATATTTGGAAAAGTTGCCCGGATAGTCGTCGATGGTGCCGTGCAAAAGTTCAAGCGTTCGGTTCGTAACCCGATCCAAAAAATACCGGTCGTGCGAGACCAAAATCACGGCGGCGGCAGTCTCTTTCAAAAAGTTTTCGAGCCATTCCGTCGCCAACAAATCGAGATGGTTTGACGGTTCGTCCAAGAGCATAATGTCCGGTTCTTCGAGCAACAATTTGGCAAGACTCAAGCGGTTGAGTTCTCCGCCGCTAAGTGCAGAAACCGGCTTGCTAAACTCGTCATCAAGAAAACCGATACCGTGCATAATCTTTTCGACTCGATGGTCAAGATTATACGCATCGTGCCGGAGCAGCGATTCATGAATGTAATCGTATCGGTCGGCAAGTTTCGCAAGTTCTGCTGCATCAGTTGTTTGCGCCATTTTTTCGGCAAGTCTTTCGGACTCCCGCTGCATGTCGATCAGAGGGGCAAGGGCGAGTTTTGCTTCTTCGATGACGGTACGATGGGACGTTTCGGGGCGTTGTTCGAGATAACCGATGGTGATGTTGGACGCTTTTTCGATGGTTCCTTTTTCGGACTCTTCGCGGTTGGCAAGGATGTTCAGCAGGGTGGTTTTTCCGCAACCATTGGGACCGACGAGCCCGACTTTGTCTCCCGCTCTGAGTTGGAAAGAGGCATCAAGCAGCACCGGCTCCGCAGAAAAGTGGCGGCGTAAGTGTTCGACCGTTAAGATGACTTCCATGATAGATGATATTGTACCACGAAATAGCAGAGTAGCAATCGGAAGATGATGGTTATGCTGTAAACGGCATGAGACGGCACCGTTGCGTCCTTTGCGGAAACTTTGCGAACCTTGCGGTTAAGCAAACCTTGCGGTTAAATTCTTCTTTTAACCGCAAAGAACGCAAAATTCCGCAAAAGACGGATGCAACGTGCAATCCGACTGTACTGCCGCGTACTATATCCCCGTTACTCTATCACTGTGTAACCCAGTACGGTGCATTGCTTGGGGCTTCGAGATACTTTTGTGTCTCGTCGTCCAATTTCGCCAGAAACATTTGGAATCCGGCGGCTTCCTGTACCGTGAGGATTTCTTCGCAACGGCTCACCGCGACCGTGATGCCCCGCTCCGTTAATACCTGATGTGCCTTGCGGAACACAACGAACATTTCCATCAGGGTTGTCGCCCCGGAACCGTTGATGACCAATATCGCCTTGTCCCCCTTTTGCAACTGGGCGGCGGGAATCAAACGTTCAATCATGGTTTTTGCAACCTCATCGGCAGGAGCAATCTTCTGCGGTCCCGTCCCGCCGCCTTCGCCATGTTGTCCCATCCCGATTTCCATCATATCGTCGGGAAGTTCCGAAATGTACTGTCCCGACTGCGGATGCGTGGCGGTTTTCATTGTAACGGCAAGTGTTGCCATCGTTGCGTTGAACTTTTCGGTAACGGCAAGCACTTCATCGAGCGATTTTCCTGCGTCGGCAGCTGCACCGGCAATTTTGTAGAGCGGAATAGCACCGCCGAGTCCGCGGCGGTCTTCGATGGGAGCGTTGACTCCCGGTGCAATGTCTTCCGCCGTCAGGATTTTCTTGACGTTGATTCCTTCCTTGACCGCCATGTCGAATGCCATATTGCCGTTCATGACATCGCCTGCATGATTAAGGATAATGAGCAGAATGCCTTTGTGGTCTTTGAACATCCGCAGGGCATCGAGAACTTTCGGAGCACCGGGAGCGGCAAAAATATCGCCGACGACGGACGCATCCAAAAATCCTTCACCGACGTAGCCGCTCAATGCCGGTTCATGCCCGGCACCGCCGAGTGTGACGAGGGCAACTTTGTCTTTGGATTTCGGTCGGGCGCGGACGACGATACGGTCATCGACCAGTTTGATTTTGCTGGAATACGCCAGAGCGTAGCCTTGCAGGAGTTCCGTTGTGAGATTGTTCGGATCGTTGATAAACTTCTTCATTACCATGATAGTAAGGCAGGGTTAAAGGACTAATGAAAGTAAACTTGTGCCCCATTGTAGCAAAAATCCTGTTCCGATGTAATTCCCCCTTGTGGGAACCTCCAAAAAAAAATGGTTCTACCTTCGTTCCGGGTTGGTGGCTACAAGTGCTTCTACTAGGGCGTGTTTACACTAATCGGTCTTGAAAATCAGGACTTTGGCGACGAAGGCGTTGTGAATTTTGTCCAAATTTGCCAAAAAAAACCGTAATAATCCAGAAAACAAGGCAAATGTAGTGTAAACACGCCCTAGTACTACAGCGCAATGTAAACAGAGGGAAATTGATCAACCAGAGCCGCGACCGGAAGGTCGCGACGACAACCGTATCACCGCAATCTTCCGGTTGCAGCTCTGATCTGATTCGTTGACAAAACGTCCCATTCCTTCCCATTTACAGAACAATGTCATCCTCTGCCGGCGGCGCGGGTTCCGGTTCTTCTTTGTGGAAGATGCGCAGATCGTACGAAATGTCATGATAAAGCGCAATTGCCCCCAACGCCAAAGATAAAACACCGAGGCGGCCGATGTACATTAAAAGCATCACCACGATTTTGCCCTCAGCCGATAACGCCGATGTGATGCCGTGACTCAATCCGACGGTTCCGAGTGCCGAAGCCACTTCAAAGACGATGCTCTCGAAAGAATGAGAATCAAAAAGCAATAGAAAATATGTTCCCAGAGCAAAGGTTGTCAGGTAAAGTGTGATCGCCGCAAAAGCAGCGGTTGTCCGGCTATGCGGTACGGTATGACCGAAAAAGGTGATTTCGTCTTTGCCGCGAAAGAAACTCACCACAGTTGCCAGTGCCGCTGACCAAGTTGTATTTTTTAGTCCGCCGCCTGTACCGCTGGGGGAAGCCCCCAAAATCATCAAGATAATGACGATCACCGTCGTTGCCGCTGTAAGATTGCTGATGGGGATTGTGTTGAATCCCGATGTGGTCAGGGCGGAAACCGTTTGAAAAAATGCTCCCAAAAACCGTTCTTTCAAAGCAAAGTTGGCGATGTTCGGATCGAAAAAGAGAAACACAGTGCCGATAAGAACGGAGCCGAAGGTGGCGGCAAGAATAATTCGGGTGGTCAGAGTTGTGCGTAAACTTCGAGTCGTGATAGAGCGGTACAAATCATCCATCACGATAAATCCGATCGCACCGAGTAAACTCAACAGGGCGATCGTTAAACTGACCGGCGCATTATCGGAAAACGCCGTTAAGTTATCAGGAAAGATGCTGATTCCTGCCGTACAAAAAGCCGCAACAGAATGAAAAATTGCCGCCCAAAGCGGATTCGGAACACCGGCAGCGAGAAAACATGCCCAAAGGATTGCCGCTCCGATTAGTTCAATCGTAAAGGTAAAAACGGCGATATGTTTCAGGAACTTTCGCGGATCAAAGGACTCCGGCATCGCCAGCACCGCCTGTCCGATTTTGAGCCGGCTTTTCGACAGATGTCCTTTGGATGCCAGGATGATACAAGAGCCGAGTGTCATGTACCCCAAGCCGCCGATTTGTATTCCGAGCAGGACAATGACCTGTCCCAGCATGTTGTAGGTTTCGGCAAAGTTGACCGTTTGCAGTCCTGAGGTACTGATCGCAGCAAGAGCGGTGAATAACAGATCAATCAGCGGCACCTCGGCAACATTCCGGCAGAAGGGCAAACAGAGGAGTGCGAATGTTACGAGAACATAAAAGGTGTAACCGATCAGCAACGCGTAAGCCGGACGGAGCCGGTGATACGCGATCCGGCAGCGCAGATATAGATGCCGAAAGAGTCTTTGCATTTGTCCTATTTTAGCCGAAAAAAGAGGGGTAACAATACTGACCAAGATATGGTAAATTCTAAACACAAAACAACGGGCGTTTACTGACCATGGGCATTTTATGAAGATTGGATTAGTCGGTTATAAAAATTCGGGGAAGAGTTTACTGTTTCAATGGCTCACAGGCATTGCTCCCGATCCCTCACTTTCGCATAGTTTGCAGTCGGCAACGGCGGCAATTCCCGAAGAGCGATTCGAGGCACTGGCGAACATCTATCATCCCAAGAAGATAACCTACGCCGGTCTCGAAATCGTGGACACGCCCGGACTTGCACGCGATCAACATGGCAATCCCCATCGCCTTGCCCAACTCCGGGAAGCCGATGCGCTCGTTTGGGTGATACCGGTCTTCAATGGTTCTGATCCCGCAAAGGAAATTGCCGCTTTCCGTGATGAGACCATCATTGCCGACTTGGAAATTGTTCTCAACCGTATCGAAAAGGTGATCGACCAAAACAGACGGCCGGTGCCGAAGGCAGAACATGAACGGCTGGAATTTGAACTTTCTGTCCTCGAACTGGTACAAGAAGGTCTCGAATCGAACAAGCCGCTGAAAGAGGAAGAGTTAACCCCGGAACAGCAGCGGGTGGTCCGCGGCTTCCGTTTGCTCAGTGGCAAGCCGGGAATGATGGTCATGAACACACCGGATGACGAAACCGATTTACAGCAGTACAAGAAATACTCGCAAGCGGGTGTGCCGGTGATCGCGGTCAGTGTTTCGCTTGAAGCAGAACTGGCTCAAATGCCGCCGGAAGAGAGGTCGGCATTTCTGGAAGAGATGCAGTTACCGTCAAGCAACAAGCCGGAAGTGATCCGCACGATTTTGGACGCATCAGGACAGAGGACATTCATCACCGCAGGAGAGAAAGAACTACGGACGTGGATTCATCCCAAAGAGGGGACAGCGTTAGAAGCGGCGGGTGCCATTCATACGGATATGGCGAAGGGTTTCATCCGTGCCGAAGTGATGAAGGCGGAGGACTTGATTCGTTTGGGCAGCGAACGGGCAGTGAAAGCAGAAAATCTTGTCCGGCGTGAACCGAAGGATTACATCGTCCAAGAGGGCGATATTATTCTGTTTCATTTTAGTTGAGGACAAAAACTTGCAGGGGAACCGATGGACTGCAAACGGCATGAAACTGTACGTTGCGTCCCTTGCGGGAACTTTGCGAACCTTGCGGTTAAAAAAGAGAATTTAACCGCATCACTCCGCTTGACCGAAGCAGGAACGTCCGGTAAATTTAACACGTCCGCCGTTTGTCTTTACATTCTGTTGCGTTATGTTCCGTTATTGCGTTACTTTTTTATCTGCTCTCATTCTCTCCCTTCAAGTCTCCTCGGACGCTTGGGGACAAATCGGTCGGATATTGGAACAAGCCCCGTCGAGACACTATCTTGACCGCACGCTTCCCTCATTCTATCAAGGTAACTTTAACGACACGTTAAATCTTCTCAACTACGATTTGCGTCATGCAATCGACATTCCTCTGCGGAACCAACAGCGCATGCCCTGGCTTGATGCCCTCTGCTACTGGACATTGCAAGGGGAATGTCATTTTCAAATGGCACGGTACGACGAGGCACTCCGCTCATTCAATAGTGCGTTGCAAATCTATTTTC
>Ga0099364_10007418_pt1 | contig 15661 bp, 5 predicted proteins | sample TergutTh196P3_FD_73070 | JGI IMG/M metagenome (GOLD analysis project Ga0099364, IMG submission 73070) | Microcerotermes parvus P3 segment gut microbial communities from Pointe-Noire, Republic of the Congo - Th196 P3 | ecosystem: Host-associated > Arthropoda: Insects > Digestive system > Gut ...
CGATATGCGGCATGTGTCCGAAAGGTTGGATCAATGCAACTCCGGCAGAAAAGGCAGGATTGTTAGACTGACAAGCATTCTTTTTCAAATCCTGTTTTCCCGCAATGTTCCGGCTGCGAAGTCTATCATGATAACCGGCAAGCCGTGCGACGGCCCGATGTGCGGGGGAGGGCAAAAGCATGGGAAATAGCATGTGTTTTCCGAAATAGTGGTTAAATTCCCATGTTTTTGGCGTGTCGGCAAACTTGCCGGCGGACTGTGACGAATCTCCGGCGTAACATCTATCATGTCCCGAATGCCGGTTTTATCTGTTACAATGTCAACGTCACAATGTCAACGATCATGCATACAGTCCCTCTTTCGATCATCAACGGGCACGCCGTTGATCCGAGTCAGCATCTTGACCGGATTGCCAATTTCCGTGTCCACGACGGCAAAATAGTAAGCATCGATTCGTCGCCGCACGACGGCGATATCGTATTCGATGCCGACGGCAAAATTGTGTTGCCTGGTTTGATCGATATGCATGTACATCTCCGCGAGCCGGGGCATGAAGAAGATGAGACAATCGAGACCGGCACTCGATCTGCACTTTACGGCGGTTTTACTTCAATCGCTTGCTGTCCCAACACGTTTCCGCCCATCGACACGCAAGCGATGGTCGAATTTGTCCAACAGCAAGCCGGTCGTAGTAAACATTGTCAAGTATACGTCATTTGCTGTATCAGCAAGAATCGCGAGGGCAAAGAACTTGCCGAATTTGGTCAACTTTTTGAGGCCGGAGCGGTTGCGTGTAGTGACGATGGTTCGCCGATAGAAGATGCCGAACTCACCCGGCGTGCATTCGAGTATTGCCTTATGTTCGATAAGCCCTTGTTAAGTCATCCCGAGGTGACGTCGTTGACTAAAAACGGCGTTATGCATGAAGGAATGGTTTCTCTTCTTTTAGGATTTCGCGGAATGCCTGTCGCGGCGGAAGAAGTTGCCATCGTCCAGGATATAACTCTTGCGGATATTACCGGCGGTCGGCTTCACGTGATGCATGTTTCGGCGGAAGGTGCAGTATCGGCCATCCGCCGGGCAAAAACTCGCGGGGTTCGCGTAACGGCGGAGGTTACGCCGCACCATTTAACACTGACAGACGAAATGCTTCGGTCATTCGACTCCAACTATAAAATGAACCCGCCTCTTCGCAGTCAGGATCACGTCGATGCGTGTATTGAGGGGCTTCGGGATGGGACGATTGATGTGATTGCGTCCGATCATGCGCCGCATGCTGCCGAAAAGAAAATGCGTGAACTGGATCAAGCCCCGTTTGGGATTATTGGTTTAGAGACGGCCTTGCCGGTCATCATCACGAAGTTAGTTCGGCCTGGCATTTTGAATTGGAGTGCCGTTGCCGAAAAAATGTCGCTTAATCCTGCCAGGATTTTAGGTATTCCGAAAGGAACGCTGCAAGTTGGTGCCGATGCGGATATTACGGTCATCGACCCGAATGTACAGTGGACGGTATCGCCCGACTGTTTTCATTCCAAGAGCAAAAATTCGCCGTATATCGGCTGGGAATTATTCGGCAAGCCCATCGCCGTGTTCGTCGGCGGAATACGCAAAGTGTAGGTCAGAGTGCCTCTTTAGAGTGAGCCCGTAGTTTGAGCCCGACCGAATGTGTGCCCGACCGAATGTGCGAAAGAACGCTTACGAGAGGTTATTCAGGACTGTTGCTTTTTTTACGGTTTCGGGTTACAATGGGCTATGCTGGATAGCAGAACGACTCCTGCTAATCGATCATATCTTAAATGCTTCAAGGTTTTTGGGTTCGCAATTTCAAATCGTTGCGGCAATTCGGAGTTGGGTCTTGCTTTCCGAAATTTGTCTATATCGAAGATGAGTCTGAGTTTCTGCCGTACACTCTCTCGCCCGTTACCTTTTTTGCAGGGGCAAGCGGATCGGGGAAAAGTTCCGTAGTCGATGCGTTTAGTTTCGTTTCCGATTGCTATAAACATGGTGTGGCCGGTGCTTGCCTCAAACGCGGAGGATTCGATGCAATCTATTCTCAAAGCGGAAAGGGAGCCATCACATTCGGTTTCCAATTCAAGCAAAAGGGCGAGGCGGACGTTGCGACGTATGCCATAAGCCTTTTCCGCACTAAAAACAAAGTCCCTTACATTGAAACCGAAATCTTGTCATACCGACAGGGGGAAGATGCAAAACCTATCCTTTTTTTGCAAAATGGGGCAGAAAAAAGCATACGCTATCTTATTCCCGATAAAGAACTTAGTGCCGCCGACTTGACGAAAATTGAATTTACCGACCATAATCGTCTCGGCCTTGCGGCTTTGGAGTCCCACCCCAGGTTCCCCGTCCTGGCTTCTCTCCGTACGATGTTTGAAGACTGGACGTTGTGTTCGTTCACGCCGGACCCGGCTCGGGGATTAGACAAATCGCTTCCGCGACGGCATGATTCTTCGCACGGATTAAGTTTGTCGGGCTTGGTACGCTATGTTATCCAGCATCATAAAGGCGACCTGAAATCCCTCTTACAGCGGGTTGCGGTTAACATTCCCAATGTCGAAAAAATTTCGGTGGACGATACTAATCCAGACAAGCCTATGGTGGCATTCGTTCTTTTTGACAGGGACTATCCTATCCCCATTACCCATCTTTCTTCTGCAACGATTCGACTCTTCACGTACACTTTGTTGATGGAAGAAAATGTGCCGGCCTTGTTAACGATTATTGATGAGCCGGAAAATGGTCTGGATTTGGCACATAGGAAAAAACTGTCCGCAACGTTCAAGCGGTTTGAAAAAATGCGCCGCCCGGAAAATCCACAACTCTTAATTAGCACGCATTGCCCTGATATTCTTAACAATCAGCATCCTTCCCAAGTTTGGATGATGGAAAAGGATCGGGACGGTTTTACGGCCGTCGAGCGGGCGTCTGATTCGATGGTTTTTCAATCGGAAGCCGACTACAGCAACCCTCAGTGGTTCACAGAACTATTTTCACAGTTTGAATTATAAAGCCAGGATGCCAGCGACAGGATGCCGGCGGCCAGCGAAGGAATACCCCATTCCATCGGCTTAAGCCTTGCTATTGCTCTGAAGCACGTCTTTTTTCTAACCTTTATTCCGAATATACAGTTTTTATTGCCCTTCTAAAACTGGAGTCATACCATTTGCCTGTTTTTTCTGCTTTATCTGCCCTTTCCTTTCGATTATAATGGATAAGGCTTTCTATTTTGCGCATTTTAACCAATGTCCCCAGTTGCAACAATTCAAATCGCTGTGCGTTGCCTCCTTGGGGTTGCCGTTGGACTTGTATGCCTCAACTCTCTCGCTCAAGATGCCACAATGCCCATCTTGGAAAGGCCCATCTCGGAAAGGCACATCTCGGAAAGAACGGAACGTGTCGAAACGGTCGTTCGGCAATCTCCACTCGACGTGATCTATCTGACCGATCGCGATGGAAATCCTTTGTTCAAACTACCCGGCGGCTGGTCCCTGCAAGACCTGGATAAATTCTATGATTTTGTCCTGCAAGAACAAAGAAGTATCGTGCCTGACTTCGTCATACGAAATGTCCACGCTACCGGAAAAGTCGTCGGACCTTTCGTTGAAATTGATGCTCGTATCGAACTGTCCACATCATCGCAACGTGCCGTTCGGGTTCCTCTTGGGTTTCGGGAAGGAATTTTACCCAGCCTCGAACAACCGTCTGTCGGTGTATCTGAACGTATGCCGTTTCGCTATACAGGCTCTGGATCGGCGGAACTGACGGTCGAAGACGGACAATACGTCGCCATCGTAATGCCGAAAGAAAGCAGGGAAACCAACGGTATCGAGGAACCAAACAGCAGAACGCCCGATGTCGTGGACAGTTTTGACATCACCCAACGGCATACCCTTGCGATGATTCTTTGGTTTCCCTACACCCAATACGACAAAACCCGGCACAACGGCACTATGCACAGCGGAGCGGAATACCGACTCGCCCTCTCTTTCCCGCAGGCGAATAGTTCGCTGCTCCTTTTCGACATTCCAATTCTCAATGCCGAAGTTTCCATCAATCGGGGAATGCTTTTGGCCAGTCGGGAAAATGCAGAACAACACTCGACCCAACTCACGATACAAGGACTTCGCTCAGATACCGAAATTGTCTGGGGACAAAAACGCCCCGAAATAGCCGATGATCGACCTGTCTTGAACGTTGCCCGAGCATCAATTAACGTACGCCTTGATGCCCGAAATACAATTTACGATGCAGAATTGCCCATCAACAGCGAGACCGGGAGTTTCGATCAAGTGCGAATTCGACTTCCCTACGGCAGCCATCTCGATCGGGAAATCAGCGATCAGTACGCAGAGGCCAATGACTATACGATTGACGACGCCGACGACTTGTCAATCCTCACCGTCCGATTCCCCAGGCGTACGGCGGGCCCCGTTGTGCTAAACTTAAGAGCCGTCCAGCAATTTGAAGCCGACAAACCCGACTTTACGCGAACTCTCGAAGGTTTTGAAGTGCTCGGTGCCGAACGCCAGTCCGGTATGCTCACCGTGTCGGTACTCCCCGCCGAGATGGACACCCATTGGGAACCGAACCGCGGTATTCGGCGAGCGGAAACTGCATCCCCCGCCGTGCCGTCATCTGCCCAGCCGACACCGTCTGCATCGACCGCCAATATCGCCGGAGCCAGAATGACCGGCCTTTCCGGCAGCGGAACCCGATTTGAGTTTATGTCGCAACCGTTCTCCCTGCGAGTTCGGGCGGCCTTCCCGAGAACGCTCGTCAGTGTCAAGCCAGAATACCAATTCCGTATCAGTCGGGGAACGATCTCAATGAATGCCCGACTGGCCTATACGGTTAGCGGATCAAAAACAGATAACCTGCACATTCGCCTTGACGACTTGCAAGGCCCCAACCTGCAAGAACCCAACCCGCAAGGCCCCAACCCGCAATGGCACTATGACTTTAGCGTGTCCAACCATGTGGAGGCATCGCGTGTTGAATTAGATTCGACGGGTCTGTTGTCCATACCTCTTCGAACTCCGATGGAAGGTTCCTTTGAGATTGACTTTCAATCTCGCCGTTCTATTCCGTCGGATGAAGAAGCGATGCACCGTATCGCTGTGCCGATTCCGAAACCGCAGGTTTCCTGGAGCGAGTCTGCATCTATCATGATCATACCGGACAACAACGTTGAAATTCGCCCGATTGATGAGGCAAATCCTGCTCCGGCGGAACAGCAAACCCGCGGGTTGTCCCGGCAAACCCGGCGAACAACATCTTTGTCCCTGATGCGCCATGACCTAACGGAACTCCAGCAAGAACCCCTATTTTACCGTACAGAACGTGATGATGCGGAATTCGTTGCCGACGTTATTTTTCGCCGGCAACGTTTGGCCGCTTCAATGCAATCAGAAATTCGGTTAGTAGAAGAAATTGATTCTGCGGTCCATTCAATGAACGTCCCGGCAGAGTTTGTCCCCGCCAAACGTCTGTTTTTTGACATCACGCAACATATCAACTACAACGCCGAATTTGCCCCCGTAGATCGTCTTTTTTTGATATTACCCCGATCGCTCGAATTGCATGGAAACGTTCAAGTCTCCTTGGATAATCAAACGTTGCTTCTCCGTGATACTCTTGCTGATACAGGGAACAATATCCCCGACAATTGGGTACAAAAAATGGTGCAGTTGCCGGAACCGCGATTTCAACTTCAACTGACTTTCCAATACTCATCTCCACATTATTTCTTCGTCCCCAACGACACCACCACGTCGTCTGCTTTGTCGTTCATCATGCCGATTGACGTGCCGGTTTCAAGACACCAAACCCATTTTGTTATACCGACAGATTACACAATCGAACTGCAACACGAATCCAGAACGGCCTGGGAACCATTTCGGGAAACACGACAATTCTACGCACACGCCGATGATACATTTCGCACGTTTTCGTCTGCTGCAGTACTCTCTCCCGCAAACACTCCTTCGGCATATCGGCAACCTCCCGGCCGAATGGCATTGTTCGTTGCCGCCTCAGAGAAAAATGTTGCTGATACGACAATAATAGACCGTGCCTGGTTGCAAACTTGGCTCACGGGTTCCTTGCGCAGAGACTTGGCAACGTATCGTTTGACAACGAGTGAAGATGCGATCGCCATACAACTCCCGCCAGGCGCAACGCAAGAACATCGGGTTGTCGTGCTTATCGATCAACAACAAGTTCAATACCAAATTTCTCCGACAAACCTCTTAACTATCCCTATCCTGCCTGAACAACAAAACCACCCGATTGAAATCAGCATTGATTACCGATATTCGTTTGAAACACCTTTTATGACAGTCCCAGTCGTCCTGCCGTCGTTCGCTCATGATACTTCCGTGCAATACCAATTTTGGCAAGTGATTCTCGCACGGCATCAACACATCATAGGCTATCCCGCTGATTGGACACTTGAATATGATTGGGCATGGAACGGTTTGTTTTGGTGGCGTGTTCCATCGATCCGAAAAAGCGACATCGGCTTAACGCCCAGCCTGATAGTTGACGAACCCCTGGCTTCTACGGCCAGTCAGTACGTATTCAGTCATATCCAATCGCCGGATTATGCTACGCTTTATATCATGGATCGTTCATTGATCGTACTTGGTTCGAGTGCTATCGCACTGTTTATCGGCCTGATGATGATTTATGTGCCGCAATCCCGCTATACAGGCTCGTTCTTTGGACTCGCCGTCGCAACGGCTGCTCTCCTGATTTATCAACCTTCTATGACGCTTTTGATGCTTCAAGCCGCAACGTTTGGTGTGTTTTTAGCATTAGGTGCCGGATATGTCTATCGCATTTTACATCGACAAGACCGATGGATTGCCAATGCAGTAACGCATGCCGAATACTTGCCGCAAACATATTTAAATTCCGCATCGATTACGCAAACGATCCATGAAGTTATCGTAGAAGATGAATCCGAAATTAAAAATACGGATACGACGACTATCAGCAAAGAACAAGAATAGTATGCTACAATGAAAAATTAAAATAAAATGATGAATCAACAACTATCACGCAATTATTCATTTTTCATTCGGCCATTCGACTGCCGGCTGGGGATTATTGTGTACACTACGGTTTTGTTGTTGATGCTTTCACCTTATTCTTTTGCCAGCGAAAGGAATATCGCTGAATTCCGCCGAATGTTTGTCCCGTTGGAAAAAATAGGAACCCTGGCGGTTGAACCGTCCCTCCCCATTGCAAGGCAATGGTTTGAAAATATAATCGAACATCTAAAACAACGCACGGAACAGCAAAGTGAAACACAACCCTATGTCTCCCATATTTTTTTGCGTGCGAAACTTGAAGGGAGACAACTAGTCGAAGGAGAAGGAGTCTTCTCTCTTCATCCTCGTGCCCTTAATAACGATAGTGTACCGCTTAACCCATTGAAACTAGCCGTCCATTCCCTGGCTTGGAATTCGTTGATTTGGGCAGAAGACCGGGAAGCGTTTTTTTTTCATGATCAAACATTCGGCAACCGCCTCTTAATTCCCGAAGATGCTGAATTGTTTCTCATCGAACAACTGCAATTTCAATGGACATTGCAAAGCCGAAATGGTTATCGAAACGGTATTGTATTTGATTTTGAATTGCCGCCTTGCTTGCAAATTGAATTACAAATTGAACTGCCGGTCTCACAAACTCTCTCTTCGACCGCAGGCCTTGTCATGCCGGGAATAATCGATCCCGATGCCGAATGGAGAACATGGCATATATTGCTAGGACATCATAGCACAGCAACGATAGTTATTTCGGAAGATAAAACATTATCTCCGGCCAAGACGAAGTCCGCCTTTCATCAACGCATTACGCACGCAATTACTCCGCAGGGATTAGAATCGCAAACAAGAATTATTTTTGATAGTATTGACGATAGGCCTAATGAATTGATAATCGAATTGGAGATGCCGCTTCGCCCTATCGAAGTGCGGTACGGCGAACAGACAGCACCTTGGACTCGTTCTACGGCATCACCTGATAAAACCGAAGTTCGCATTGACTTGTCATCGTTTCCTGACGACGAACACAGCGAACTGTCTGTACGCTCATTAGGTCCGCTTTTAGAAGAAGAACGCTGGACTTTGCCGCGTATCCGTGTAACGTCACCCGATATTCTATGGCTTGAAACACGATGCGGAGTAAGCATCTACGCTCCGCTCCGCTCAAAAAATGTCATTCCCCATCAAGCCGCTCAAGTTCCTGTACTAGCAGGAACTTTTGTTGATTGGTCAGAACGGGAACTGTACGTGTTTCAATTTTTTCAAGATGATGCGCAAATTGAAGTCGAAGTGATCCATCCCGAGCCGCAAATTATTTTGAATAGTGCAGTACAAATTCATTGGCGGGATAACGAAATTCGCGGAACGGTTTATCTTGATTGCAATATACCTGAAGGCGAACGGTTTACGCTTAATTTTCCGGTATCCGATTATTGGATAATCGATTCGGTAACATCTTACCCACCGAGTATCTCCATGGCGGAAACCGATACGGTTTTTTCTTGGAACGTTTTACCTAACGAACAGGATCAATCGTCGCCGACCCTTTCCGTGCAGTTGAATGCACCGCTCCGTCCGCAACGCAATTTGGTTTTGCAAATTTCATGCAGATTTATCAATAGTTCACAAAGACAATTCCGCCTTTTGGATTTGTCCCCGTTTGTATTATCACGTCGAAATGTCGAACAGCATTATATTGCGTCTCTTCTTGACTTAACATTCTATTCGCTCAAGACAAGCCGTAATGAATCCGACTTCTACTCACCGTCGGCTATTGCGTTTGGCGGCCAGACTCTCCCCCTTTTGGGAGACATTTATCCGCTTAATTCGAATACGCAAAATATCCGTTTCGATTTGGAACGTACAAGATCAAATTATACTGCGGATATATCAGGCAACATCTACGTCGATCACGATGGCTTGATACCGACGTTTCGTATTCGATATACGCCAATCGATTCGTCGATTAGCCGAACTTTTATCCATTTTACTCCAGTCGGCGGCGATAATAATGCAACTATAAATTGGGAATGGTCATTAAGCGGAGATACAGAACCGTTTAGCACTCTGCGAGTGCAAAAAATTTCACCTGATGAATTGAAAGCACTCTTTCCAGTATCCGAACAAACGGATTGGATAGAATTCATTCATCACGGCGATATTTGGGAAATCCGTTTTGACGAAATATTCTCTACGCCCTTCGAACTTTCTGCTTCTGCTTTTATTCCGCTTGACGATTCGATAAAAATTCCTATGCCTGCAATTTTGCGTGCGTCGGCGCAACGCGGGGAAATAAACATTATATCGCCCCAGCGTTTTGATTATAAAATTATCAACACAAGACTCGATTCAATTCCTATCACCCTGTCGGCTTGGAATCAATATCAGGACGTACGGGCAGCGTTTCGCTATGACCCAATCACCGAATTGAGAATGTCTCAACACTCGCCCTTGTCTTTGCAAAGGTTATCGCCCGACGAACTTGTCGATACGGCTTGGATATGGTCACTCCGTCTGCATTCCTACCACGAACCTAAAGGGTTAGTACGTTACAGAGCCTTATTGCTCGTTGAAAATCAAGGAAATGACACGTTGGAAATCAAACTTCCCGACGAAATTTCTTCTACAGACATTTCGACTGTCTGGAGAAATTCGCAAAGAATTCCTTGGCGATACAACCAGGAACAAAACAGCATTGAAATCGATTTGCTTGCCCGGCAACGTTTTGTGTCCATATTACTTGAATATACATATCAAAACATTCCGTTAGTCAAACAGCGTAAATTGCATCCGCACTATCCGTCGGCAGACATTCCGATTCTCGCAAAAAATTGGACATCTTGGTTCCCGCCGGAATTTGATGTTAGCCTACGACGAACTGCCGTAGAATACGGTCAAAATGATTCGGAAGGTTTCATTATATCCCAAGCGTTAGAATACTTATTGTCAGGCACCTACCGATCTTATCTTTGGTCGCAATGGGATAAAACATTTAACAGCAAACGCCGGCGATCTGAAGCCGAAACAGCATCGCAATATTTTTTTGAAGAACTCGTCAATGTTATCCAAAATGATCAACGGACAACGTACGGCGGATTCCTGGGAAGCGAAAAATTGTTATCCTCCGTAAAAAGAAGACTGTCTGATGATACAAAAAAGTCTGTTAGCGCCATCGAAACGAAACTACTTGTCGATAAAGAAGCATTAACTCTGCTCGGTATCGCTCCCGCAGCGTCCATCGAACATATAGATCAAATAACTCCACAAAACATACGGGATGTTCTTTTTGAACGGTCTGGATTAGTTTTGCTTGTCGCAGCGAATGCACGAAATGACGGTATGATGGAATATATTTTTGCGATTACAACACCGCTCATGCTTTCGTTTGACAGACAAATTCAACCCATTCCGGCTGGCCATCGAGTGTTCGCCGTTCCGCTTGCTTTTTTTGAATTTGATTCAACAGCATCGCCGAATTGGCTTCCCGCACAACGTTGGATACAAGAAACAACACTTACTCCAATTCCGTGGCCGCTTTCCGAACAATTCATCCAAAGTACGGTATTAACATCGGAATGGAACGCATACGAATTGCCGATCAATGTTGAACAATCTCTTTATATTGTTCATCGGCAAAACATATTAGCCTGGCAATGGCTTGCATTTTTATTCGTCGTCCTATTAACTTGCCGAAAACCTTTTGCATCGCCGATACTGCTAGTTGGATTGCTGATCCTTTTCGAGATTATTGCCCGTTCTGTTGCTCATTGTTATGTGGGGATACCAAGCGGTGCATTTCTCGGAGTCCTCGTTTCGATTGGCTTTATTTTAATACGTTCACAAAATTCTGCAAAAAAGACAACGTTGGATTGTTTATTGAAAAAAGGTTCTACCGAATGTTCAATATCATTCGTCCAAACTCCTTTGTTCGTTCGTCATATTTTAATATGCGGCTTGCTTGCTGCTTTATCTTCTCCAGTCATAGCACAAAATGTTGCCGAAATGCCGTCGAAAGAACCATATCGAGTGTTTTACCCCATCGATTCTGATGGGCAAATTATCAACAGCGATGTTTGGTTGCCGCGAGAGTTTTTCCGTATCCTATCACAATCAAATGAAATGCCTCATGCAGCAACGTCACAGCGTTGGCATCTCACCAAGGCCGTCTACCAAGGTTCGTTTGTGCGAGGGACATCTGGACATTTGGAAAGTGCTGACGATTTTAAGGCAGTCTATGATGTTTATCTTGATTCGTCTAATGTGATGATTACTTTACCGGACTTGCCCTATGTGCCTGGAAGAATTTTTTGGAATACTGTGCCGATTCAAACTATTCTTACAGAAGAATCTGAAAACGGGAAGATGACATTTCAGATCGAAAACGAAACGCCGGGGAAACACACATTGGAAATCGGACTCTCTTTGCACAACGTTTTGCGTTCGGACGGCGAAACATTTCAGATCGACTTCCCCATCCCGAAAGTTCCAAATTCGAGATTGCACATTACTGTGCCGCCTGAAACTCCTGTAATCAATGTCCATGGTGCAGTTGGATCAAAGATTCCAAGCAATATACTTTCGCCAAATGTTATTGCGGAATTAGGATTGATCGACAATCTATCGCTTTCATGGAGAGGAACACCATCGCAAAACGAAGATTCAACTCGCGAAGTAGAACAATTTTTATGGATTCGTGCAAGGCCTTCCCAAGTTGAACTTGAATTACTTTATCGTTTTCGCATTGAAGGCCGACTGCAGTCGTTGTCGATTCAAACTGACCCTCGCTGGTTTCGTCCCGGACAATTCCGGTGTGATGAGCACCCGATAGTTGCTCAGTCAATGACAATGGTCGAATCGCCGTCATTAGATAATCCTCATAGCATATCACATATTGAATTTCAATCTCCCGTGTCTGGAACGATTACGATACGTGCTGACTTTATGTTGCGTGGTTTTAATGGTATAGGTAATATACGTCTGCCGGAATTCCGTGCGTTGAACTCTCGGGTTACGCGATCAATGCTTGGTGTTTCTGCGGATTCTTCTCTTGAGTTGGTATTGCCGATAGCCGGTCGGACTAGCGGATTTGAGGCCGGCTGGCATCGGACTCCGACAATCGCTGCGCCCTTGTTCGGCCATAATCCTATTTGGGATATGGCAAGAGAATTGTCCGAAAGAAGAGAGGCCATCGCACGAGATAGGCCTGAAATAGCGTATGATCTTTCACAAACAGAACTTGATTGGATATTAAACATCAGGGCGAAACATTTGCAACCAGATGTAGACGTATATCAGTCGGTACAAATTGACAACATCGAGTCGCGTATCCACGCCGTCGGAGAATTCACGTCAACAACCAACGTTTTTCAACAGCAATTTTCGATTGATCGTCCCATTCAAATCGAATCGATCGAAGTTCGCAATAATCAAAATGAAATCATCGAATCGCGATATCAAAAAATTGTTTCGGATAAAATGCTAGAACAATACCGTATTGTTTTCAACAATCATGTAACGGGGAAATATACCGTTGTAGTGCGAGGGCTTTTTGAAACAAATATAAATGAACCGGAAAGGATTGTTGACGTATTACCTCAGGCGATTCCGAAATTGACATTCGATGATGTTCAAACAATGAGTCATGTTATTAGTCTTTTTAGAACGCCTGCGGTCATCGCCGAAGTTGTTTCCGAAAACGGTCAATGGACAATGTCGCATGCCATGCAGACAGCACCAGACTCGTTTATACAACCAATTTCCATTGGAACTTGGCAACAAACAGAGTTCAATGCATCCATACCGAATGGAGAGAAAACAGAGAATAACACGTTGCGATTTGTGGCTTATCCAAACAGACCGAAAGTTCAAAGCAAGACGGTATTATCTTTGTATGAAGATGCTGGCGGGCGTTGGAACATGACGGTTGCATTTAACGGCAATGTAACCGACGGCGAACTCCGCAGTTTAGCATTTCATTGGGACGAGCGGTGCGGACTGATTCAGTCGATTTTGCCTTCTACAGATTTTGTTATTGACCGGATTGCAGGCCAGCAAGTGTTAACTCTATTGCCGGCTGATGCGATGCAAGGAGTAATACAATTCCAGTTTAATGTTGCCTTAAACACGACAGGAACGGCAATTTCTCTGCCCAATGTGTTTCCCATGGAACAAGGCATTTATCAAATGGAATCCGAAATATTTGTAGAGTTGCCAAGCCGTATTGGCAATGAAGATCTCAATTGGGAACGCAGTATGCTAGAAGAGGTTGTATTAGATGCTGTCGATTTAGATGATGTGCTGCTTAATTTATTAGAAGGTTTTTTTTCGGACACGTTGCAGTCCCGTTACCGGGTTGTAGATACAAATTTTTCGGCAACACTCAACCAGGCCGAATCCCGGCTAACGGCCTTATTTTATGATATTGGTTTTTTAGTAAAACGCGACGGCACTTTGCTCGGAAATGTTATGGTTGATTTAAGAAATCAAGGCCAAGATCATATCGTCATTCAAATGCCGTCAGGGTATGAACCGATTCAAATTTTTTCCGCCGGTTCTATATTAGGTTATACTTGGCTTGAAGGTTCAGGGCGGTTACGAATCAATATAGGAAAGAGCGATTACCCTCAACGGTTAAATATGCTATTTCATGTGCCGAAAAAATTACCATTACGTTTTTGGAATCAAAAACAAGTTATGTCGGCACTGCAATTTCCTGTGTTAGAAGGTGTTGTTGTTCAAGATACAATTTGGACAGTTGCATTTGAGGGCAGTGTACCGTCATTGCGTGTGGAATCGATTTTAGACGAAGGCGGTATAAATAATATGGGCGAGCATACTCCGCTTTCAGGTGCAGAGGCATCTCTTTCTTTGGTTGGCCTTAATTTGGTTCGGGAACATAATCTACTTCGTGTGTTAAATTCCATACCGTCGGGCAGGCCGGATGAAATGTTGCGTTGGTTTTCGCATTGGACAGCAGAATGGAATACTGTAGCGGGTAAAGTTGATTTTCAAGTTATGAATTTACCCTTAATGATACAAAATGTCCGTCCGTCTTTAATTGTTTGCAACGATGATTATTTCAATACACAGAGCGAAACGGTCGGCATTGTTCGCCCGTTTTTAGAAACGATTAGTGCAACGACCCGCGAGGCATTACGGGCGAGAAAGAAACAAAGTGTGAATGAAAAATTCGGCAACGCGATAGACCATTTGGCGACATATCCTGTATCTATTTTGAATTCGCAGGTTTATTGGCAGGGCCGTATTTCGGGTGAAACGCGTTATCTTTTCGGAGCGGAAGAGAGAGTTGTTCAAACGATTCTACTAACGTCAAATCCAAACGAAGGCGAATGGACAAATTGGCTTTATTCTTTTATGATACTTTGGATTAGTTTTTGTTTATTGTGCCCTATTTTTATACTGATGTTGGTTCGTTGTGTTTGCATTGTTGACATGTGGTATCAATTTCCGCATTTTTGGGGAATGTCTCTTGGTATTATTCTATGGACGTTCGTACCGGAAAGTTTTATAGGAATAATCGTTATATTACTCACATGTCTGTCGTTTTTCCGTCCATCTTGGCCCCGGCATCGTACTATTGCGAAAGTATTTCAATAACCTGCTTGTTGCCGACTCTTCTAATGCGGGAGGGGGGCTGGACAATACTATCCTAGATGTGTTATAATAGTCATCTTACAGTTTCGATATTGCGTTAGCAATCGAAAATTTTTATCATTCCTACAACAAATACTAGGAGAAAGATTATGAAAAGATCTTCAAAAAAGGCAACTTCAAAAAGTGCAAAAATCGAAAATTGCCCCGAATGCGGAAAAAAAATGATTCCCAAGGGTATGCTTGGCAAGAAATATCCTCAGTTCAAAAACAGAACGATTGCACAGATTGCCGAAGAGACTGGAATTGCGATGGAGACGTTACGCAATAGATTGAGAACGTATCCTGACATTACCTACAAGGAACTCACCAAGCCCGTAAGTTGGTCTCGGCAGCCGTTGCTCATTAAGGGAAAGACGATTACAGAAATCGCCGAAGAGTCTGGGTTGCCCCGTAACACAATCAAGGCCAGGCTTCAGCACAATCCCGACATTTCCTATAAGGATTTGGTTAAGCCCCGGTCAAAGTAAAATAAGGCCGGCGGTGTAAAAACAAGGCCAGCGGTTTGTATTGCTGAAAGATTTCCCGTGTGGTGGTAGAGTCAAGAGCATGAACCGGCTTGTACAACGATTGTCTTGATAAGTCGATTGGGCGACGGCAATGTTGTTTATGCGTAAAGATTTTCATCGGAGGTGCTGGCTTTATAGAAGACGGATTTGCAGGAGATAGAGCGTAAGCATTTGTCGTTGCGTACTTGGTGTAGCCGACTAGTGTGCAAGGTGCCGGGAGGGGATTCGTTTTTAGAGAACTGCCCGGATGCATATGATTTTCAACTGATGTAAGTAGTTGCATAGTGTTGTCGGAACAACGGAAACATGATGCGATAACATCTCACAGAAATCAGCGAGCGTTGCGTTGGGATGGTCGGCAATGACCTTACGAACTTCTTGTTCGTAGGGTGCCAATTTACTTTTCCTGCCTCGCTT
>Ga0099364_10007419_pt1 | contig 15660 bp, 13 predicted proteins | sample TergutTh196P3_FD_73070 | JGI IMG/M metagenome (GOLD analysis project Ga0099364, IMG submission 73070) | Microcerotermes parvus P3 segment gut microbial communities from Pointe-Noire, Republic of the Congo - Th196 P3 | ecosystem: Host-associated > Arthropoda: Insects > Digestive system > Gut ...
TGCGAAAATGTCAGTCGCAAAAGAATGAGATATCAATCGACGAGCCCTTGAACATCGACTGGGACGGCAATGAGCTTTTGCTGTCGGATATCCTTGGGACCGATGTGGACAGCATCAACCGCCCGATCGAGCAGGCCATCGAAAAGCGGATACTCCTTGAAACGGTCGAGCGGCTGGGGGAAAGGGAGCGGCGCATCATGCAGCTTCGGTTCGGGCTTATCGACGGCGAGGAGCGTACGCAAAAGGAAGTCGCCGACATCATCGGTATCTCGCAATCGTATATCTCAAGGCTTGAAAAGCGCATCGTCAAACGCCTGAAAAAAGAGCTTGAAAGGATATCTTAGAAAAACCGATCACGTAAACCGCCGTTTGATGCTTTTAGTCAAATGGCGGTTTTATATTTACAGGGCAACAGCATTTACTTTTTGCTGAGCGTGAATCACAGCAAATGGGCTGAAAAACCACCCCGGCACTTCGTGCCACCCCTCCAAGGAGGGGAATTTCGCTCCGTTTTATCCCCATTCCCCTCCTCGGAGGGGTGGCGTCCGCAGACGGCGGGGTGGTTCTGCCTTAATAAAAAAGTAAATGCTGTTGCCCTGCGGTTTTATATTTATCCCTTGACATGCGGCTTATGTTTGTTATGATAAAATAAAAAGTATACCCTTGATATATTGTATATCAAGGGGAATGAGGTTACATATGAAGATAAAAGCGATTATTGCATTTTTAGCTTTCATTTTAGTTATTTCTTCCGGCTGCGGGAAAACGGATGAGCCGGTCATTGAGGAGCGCATCGTCTTCGGATTTTCACAGCTCGGAGATGAAAGCGAATGGCGTACCTCCTCCTCCAACGACATAAAGCGGGCGGCTGAAGAGGCCGGGATACAGCTTATTTTTGACAACGCGCAGCAAAACCAGTTCAATCAAATCAAGGCGATACGCTCCTTCATCTTAAACGGGGTTGACGTCATCGCCTTCAGCCCGATCGTGGAAGGGGGCTGGGATAACATACTGATGGAGGCGAAGGCCGCGGGGATTCCGGTCATCCTTGTTGACCGCAACATAAAAACCGAAGAGGAAGGGCTTTATACCGCCTTTATCGGGTCCGATTTTTTCTGGGAGGGAGTCCAGGCGGGTAAGTGGATGGTTGAACGGTTCGGCTACAGGCAAGGGGTTGTCAGGGTCGCCGAAATAAGCGGGACTGTGAATTCTTCCCCGGCAATCGGCAGGCATGAGGGCTTGATGGAGGTTTTCAGGGATAACCCGAAATTCGTGCTTGCGTTTTCCATTTCGGGGGACTTTATGCGTTCGAAAGGCAAAGAATGCATGGAGGAAATCCTTAAAGCAGCTCCCGATATCGATATTCTCTACGCTCACAACGACGATATGGCAATCGGCGCCATCGAGGTGATGGAGGAAGCGGGGATACTTCCCGGACATGACATCGCCATCGTATCGGTCGACGCGCAGCGCTCCGGGCTTGAAGCCTTAAAGGAAAAGAAAATCAACTGCATAGTTGAGTGCAGCCCCTACATCGGCGACGCACTCATGGAGCTTGTCTTTAAAATAGTGAACGGCGAGCCGTTTCCCGCCGTTACATATATCGAAGAGCGCGTCTTCACCGACCGGGATGATGTAGATTCCCTCCCCGTAAGGCCATGAGGGCGGGGCTCTTTAAAAGGAACAGCATCATCGGCAAGATAACGGTGCTGTTTGTGATCATGTTCCTGCTTTTGCTGACGCCGGTCGTCCTGCAAACGTATATGTCGGGCAGGCAGGCCGACGCTTACCGCGAGATTATCGATAATATAACATACGCAAACCAGCTCAACACCGACGTCAGTGAGGAAATCGGCCAGATCGCATGGAACATCGTTGCCGGCAAGGTCGGCTTTGATGAAAGCGGTATCATGTCGCTGGTCGCGGGAATCCGCGAAAGGATGTACGATATAAGGCGCGGTGCGCGCTCCGTTGAAAGCCGCGGCGTTATGGAGGTATCGCTTAGGGCGCTTAACACGCTTGAGATATATCTTGAACGGCTAAACGAAAACCTTAACCGGCGCGCAAGGGTTGAGGAAAATGAGATACTGCTTGAGGAAATCAGAATCTGCGTCGCCGGGATCAACGATCTTCTGCTTGAATATTCATCAAAGCAGGTGACGGAAGCCGCCGTCTTAAACGAGGAGATGTCGCGCCAAAGCACCATCAATTTTGCAATCAACATACTGCTTGCCATCATCGTCATCATTGTCGGCGTTTTCTCATTTTTGTATATTTCCCGCAGTATCCTTGACCCCATAGAAAAGCTCCTGCTCATGTCGGATAAAATATCCGCGGGCGATTTCAGCGTCCGTATGGAGCTTGAAGCGTCCGATGAGTTCAACATCCTTGCAACGGGAATGAACACAATGGCCGAGGAGATAGAGCTTCTTATACAAAACAGCATAGAGGAGCAGAAGCAGGTTCAAAAAATGGAGCACAAGGTGCTCCAGGCTCAGATCACGCCACATTTTTTATACAACACGCTCGACGCCATAATCTGGGCGACCGAGGCAAACGACATGAAAAGCGTACTTACGCTTGTAACATCCCTGTCGTCGTTTTTCCGCATATCCTTGAGCGACGGGATTGATTTCATCCCGCTGTCGGACGAGATTGCGCATGTGCGAAGCTACCTTACGATTCAGCAGGTGCGTTACAGCGATGTGTTAAGCTATGAAATCGACGTGGACGAGGGGCTTGGCGGACATCATATCTTAAAGCTTTTGCTGCAGCCGCTGGTGGAAAATTCCCTCTACCACGGAATCAAGAACACGCGTGAACGCGGAAAAATCACCGTGTCCGCGAAACGAAACGGCGATAAGATACGCTTTTCCGTCGCCGACAACGGGCTTGGCATGACGGCCGGAAGGGTAGAGGAGCTAAAGCGGGAAATCAACCAAGGCGGCGGCGAAAAGGGCGGATACGGCTTGTTTAACGTGAACAGGCGGCTTAAGCTTTATTACGGCCTTGACGACGGCATCGAGATCGTATCTGAATATAAAAAGGGGACGACCGTCAGCTTTTCTTTGGAGGTAGACAATGTATAAAGTGTTTTTTGTAGACGACGAGGCTTCCATGCGCGCGGGGATACGCAACAACATGAACTGGGACAACTCAAGCTTTACCCTTGCGGGAGAAGCTCCCGACGGCGAGATGGCGCTTTCGCTCATGCAGGATATCATGCCCGATATCTTGGTCACGGACATCAGGATGCCATTTATGGACGGCATAGAGCTTTCAAGGCGGGCGCGGAAAATCATGCCGTGGCTTAAGATTATTATTTTGAGCGGACACGGCGAGTTCGAGTACGCAAAACAGGCGATCACCATAGGCGTGGAGGAATACCTCTTAAAGCCGGTCACATCGGCGAGCCTGTTTGAGTCCCTTGACAAGGTCGCCGCAAAAATCGAGCAGGAAGCCGACGACAACATGGCGAAACGCTGTCTTAACCTTGCCGACGACAACAAGATTGTCACAATTCAGGACATCAGCGTAAGCGGTCTTGTCTCATCGTCGCAGGCAAGCGTTTTCCCGACCTCGCACAAGCTGCGTTACCTGTCAAAAGCCGATATACCGGAGTTTCTCGACGGATACCTGAGCAATTTCCAAAGCGAATCGGTGGCGTCGTTTTTATTCATGAATTATGTGATCGTCGATATCATCACCGCCGCCTCCAAGATCATCGAGGAATTGGGCGGCGACAAAAGCCGCGTGCTGTCCGGTTATTCGCAGGTTAGCAAGCTGCTGCGCTCAAACACGACGGTCGAAGACGTTAAAAGCATGCTCACGGCATATCTTGAACAGACAATAGATTTCCGCGATTCTTTAACCGACTACAAGTACAGCGACATCATCGCAAAGGCAAAGGAATATATCCAAAAGAATTTTTCCGAGCAGGGCTTGTCGCTGCACTCCGTCGCAAAGGAAGTCAACGTATCCCCAAACCATTTCAGCACGATATTCAGCCAGGAAACAGGCGAAACCTTTATCAACTATGTCACGAGAATCCGCCTTGCGCACGCCAAAACCTTACTTGAGATGACCGGCATGCGCACCGCGGACATCGCATACGATGTAGGCTATAACGATACCCATTACTTCAGCTATGTCTTTAAAAAGAATCTCGGCGTCACGCCGCGCGAATTCCGCGGCAAAAAAACGCAGGGGAGCGCTACCGTTTAACGGCGTAAATTATTCAACCTATTCAATAAAATTTTCTCTATTATTATTTTTCTGTTTTTAATATAATAAAGGCGTCCTTATAAGTCAGACAAAAAACGATTACTTGAATTAGGAGGTCTTTTGATGAAAAAACTCATTTCCATTTTTGTTGTGGTAATAATGGTGTTTTCACTGGCGGCTTGCGGCGGCGGCGCGTCTGCTCCTGCGGCCGACAGGCAGCTCAAGGTGGGTTTCGCGCAGATTGGATCTGAATCCGACTGGCGCGTGGGAAGTACAAATTCAATCCGGCAGGCTTGCGAGGAGGCAGGGTACGAGCTTTTATTCGTTGACGCAAACCAACAGCAGAATCTTCAGGTTCAGGCGCTTCGCGACTTTATCACACAAGGCGTTGATTACATAGGTTTTTCCCCTGTTGTCGAGACCGGCTGGGACCAGGTTATGAAGGAAATCAAGGACGCCGGTATTCCCGTAATCATGCTTGACAGGAACATCGATATGCCAAACCGTGACGACTTCTACGAATCATGGATCGGCGCAAACTTCGTCCATGAGGGCGAAAGGGCGGCTACATGGCTGATTGAATACCTGGAGCATATAGGCCGTGCGGACGAAAACATCAACATCGTTGAGCTACAGGGCACCGTAGGGTCTTCTCCTGCTATTGACCGCAAAACCGGTTTTGAAAATATCATTAACAGTAAATCAAACTTTACTATTTCCCAATCTCAAACCGGCGACTTTACAACTGAGCTCGGCAAGGAGGTTATGGAGTCCTTCCTGACAAGGGCACAGGCGGACGGCGTCAAGATTGACGTTCTCTTCGCCCATAACGACGGTATGGCTTTGGGAGCGATCCAAGCCATCAGGGAAGCGGGGCTAAAGCCCGGGGACGACATCATCGTAATCGGCATTGACGCCGTCAAGCTTGCTTTTGAGGCGATCGTTGCCGGCGACCAGAACGTCACTATCGAGTGCTCGCCGCTTCTGGGGCCGCAGTTTGTCGAATCCATACAGGCGCTTGAGAGAGGCGAAACGCTTCCCAAAATAATTTACTCGAACTACGACGACTACGACGAAACGCTCTATGCCGTATTCCCGGATAAATACTTAAAAGCAAGCGATTATGTAGACTCAAGGGTATATTGATGCAGCCTGATTCTTAAGCTGAAAAGCCGGTGAGGATTCTCACCGGCTTTTTTTAGTTGGACGATTGGCAAAACGCCACGGCGGAGCAAGCGGCGTCGCGGCTGTTCCGCGCGCTGGCCCGGCAATTTGAACAGCAACAGCAAAATCTTACGGCGCAGACAAACCACATCGACCGCAAGCGGATGCGGGAGCCTCGGCAGAAAATGCAGGCGCAGGGCCACGCCAGGGATGAGCAGGTGCAAAGTCTTTAGGGGGCGATGTCGCCCCCTAAAACATCAGCTATATTATTTCCCGCCCGGTTCTTAACACTTCTCTGACAAATGGATTGTCGTTCTCGATATCGGATGTAGGAAAGACTGTCGGTTCAATACAGACATCTCTATATTTCCCGGCAATGCCTAATAAATCAGTTACGACATCAATAAATCTTTCCTCGGTAAATCCTTCCGAAAAAAAACATATATCCACATCCGAATGCTTTGTAGCGGTACCCTTTGCGTAAGAACCGTATAAAACTGCTTTATCAACCGGCATAACGCACCTTACATCCGCAACATATTGACGGACAATCGCGTCTATGGTTTGAGGGTTTGCAGCCACCTAAAGACCTCCTTCAATCCCTTAACCAGTTTTTCAACGGCCTGTTGGCACATAAAGGCGACGTAAAGCCATTTGCCGGCGTTGAACATGGCGTCTGCCGTATCAAGGTCATATTTTGCGTACTCCAACCAGTGTTCGTACTTTTCCTGCGTGTCCATACGGCGTTACCACCTCCGGCGATTTGTAGTTTCTATTATAAAATTTTAGCATAAACAACGTAAAAGGTCAAATTAAAAAACTGATTAAGAGGTGATCCCAATACCCACTGGATTAGGAAACGTTTCCTTGCTCCTGTATAGTATATCCGTTCCCTTACCCCTTTGCACCGCCGGATGTCAAGCCGCTTATAAAGTTTTTTTGCAAGAAGAAGAACAGAACAACGATTGGCAATGAAGCCAATAATGACCCGGCTGCAAATAATGCCACTTTTTGCATTCGGGGTTCATATATAAAGACCTGCAGACCCACAGCTAGAGTTCTCGCGCTTGATGCGCGCAATATAAGACTGGGTAACATATATTCCATAAATGGCGCCATAAATGCCAATAGCGCTTGTATGGCAATCATCGGGCGTACCAATGGAAGTACAATCTGCACCAGTGTTCTCATACGGCTGGCCCCGTCAATTCTTGCCGCTTCGTCAAGAGATATTGACACGGTATCAAAATACCCTTTCATAAGATACATGTTCATCGGTATGTACATGCCAACAAAAATAATGACAATGAACCAATATTGGTCAAACCCGTTTACAAGCAATGCCAATACATAAAAAGCCGTAAAAGCCGCATTTACGGGAATCATCTGCGCAATCAAAAAGAATTTCATGCTCTGCTTTCTGCCCACAAACCGGAATCTGCTGAACGCATACCCACCAAGTGTAACAATTGTAATCTGAAGGGCCATTGCCATAACCGCGATAATTAGAGTATTCACATACCATCTGCCAAATAATTCCTCGGTAAACAGCTTTTTGAAATTCTGAAGAGACCATTGGATGTTAAAATCCAGGCTGAATGCCACAAGGTTTCCCGGCCTGAATGCGGATACGACTATAATGGCTATTACGTAAAGAATCGACAGCGACACAGTAATTAAAGTAAAATAGGTCGCCATTTGTACAATAATATTTCTTGCTTTAGCGCCTCCCTTCATTACAACCCCTCCATATCAAGCGCTTTGGTGCGCCAGAATACAATTATCGCCACTGAAATGACAATCGCCGATATTATTAACAGGATGGCTGCCACAACGGAATGCTGCGGCGCATCCCCGGTAGACATTTTAAAAACCCATGAAATCAGAATATCGCTTGTTCCCGCCATATTGCCCAAAGACCCCGGGCCGCCGCCGTTAAATAAATATATAACGGCGAAATTATTGAAGTTTCCTGTGTATTGGACAACGAAAATCGGCGACGCAATCATCATAATGTGTGGAAACGTTATTCGCCTGAACCGCTGCCAGACAGTAACTCCGTCAATTGTAGCGGCTTCATTGATTTCCGGAGAGATTGACTGCAAAATGCCGGAGACAATAACGTAAACATAAGGAAACGCCAGCCAGGTTTGTATGCCGATTAAAGCGGCCTTTGTCCAGAACGGATCCGTTCTCCACGGTATCGCGCCGATATTCAAGAAAAATAACTGGTTAATCAGCGGGATAAGCTGTGTATTGATTGCTCCGAAGGACACGTTGAATATATTAGAAAAAGTTAAAATAGTTATAAAAGACGGCACAGCCCACGGCAGCAAAAAAATGATGCCAAACAGCCGTTTGAACTTGACAAACTTCTGGTTGCATAAAACAGCCAAAAACATTCCCAGCGAAATTTGAAGCGTAGTGGCAAGCAGCGTCCATATAATGTTCCATCTGAAAACCTGCATAAATGTGCTGCGATATGAAGCGAACGTAAATATGGACCTGTAATTGTCAAATCCGACCCAGTCAAGGAGTTTTGCCGGAGGCATATTTCTAAAATCATAATTGACGAAAGCAAAGAAAACCGTAACCAAAAGAGGAAAAATAATAGCTACAATTATCATAAAAACAGCAGGCGCCGTCAATAGATATGGGAATCCGGTTTCTTTAGCCGCACGGAATAATTCTGAGAAGGATGTATTGGGCGCTTCGCCATTGTTGAACTTCTTCGCTGTTATAAATGCGTCCCGCATACTGAGCATAACAATCAGTACGAATATCAGCATAACAATCAGCTGCATAACTCCCTGTATCAAAAGGAACAGGGAGTTATGCTCATACGGAACAGTACCCAACGTGATAAAGGACGTCATTGCCGCAAATCCTACGGCGTACATCTCTATAGCAAACAGCATATTCAAAACCAGAAATGCGCCTGCCTTTAGCAGCTCGCCATTATATATTTGCCCTAAACCGGGCACGACGGACAGCATGGCCGCTGCAAGCGGATTTTTGCGCTTATACATAATCTTCACACTCTTTTCGATGAATTGGATCAACCAATCTTGAAAATTATGGAGACCCCCGAAATGTGGACTGTGCCGGAGCAGACATTGATATTCTGATCATTGATTAGATTTTTGTAACATCCATCCGGTACATTTGACAAAAGGATATTAACATGCTCACTTTTTACTGGAAAAATCCCGACTATTTTCCGATCATCTTTTTCGTAGTATCCGATGATTGTTTCACTATCGTTATCTTTTTCCAGACTATAATCACCGTCCGAAAACAAATGATGCTGCTTGATGCCGTAGAGCTTTTTCATAAAGCGGCTGATATCGCGCTTCTGATCCCAATCCACCTTTTCAATCTCGAACAGGCTTGGCTTGAGTGCGCTCTGAACCTCTTGCCCCGCGTAAATCAGAGTGGCCCCCTTTTGAAAATAAAGAAAAGCCGTCCAATTTAGCAGGTCGCTTTCGGAATGTATAAACGATTTCGCGCGCGGGCGGTCATGGTTTTCCAAGAATCTCAGCTTAACATAATTCTCGGGGTAAGTCACATCCTGCCGGTTAAGTATGCTTATGTAATCCCGCAAGCCGCCCTTGCTTTCGAGATAGTCACGCATAAAATTGATTGCATCATAATCGTAGGTAATATCAAATTCTTGATAAACCTCGCTATCCGACAGCGCTGTCAAGCCTTGCTTGCGGTTCAATTTTATAAACGTATCCTCGACGGTTTCGGCAAGCCAAATGCATCCGGGGCGCACAGCCTCGACTTCCCTACGGGCACGCTGCCAAAACTCAAGCGGAATCAGAGGCGCAACATCGCAGCGGAATCCATCCACAATTTCAGCCCACATCTTTAGGGTTTCAATCAGATAGTCACAAAGTTCCGGGTTGTTAAGGTCAAGATCAATTACATCTTCCCAATCAGCGACCTTATTGCCAAACCTCCCTTCAGGCGTTTTATAAAAATATTCGGGATGATGCTTTACAAGGTACGAGTCAGGTGATGTATGGTTATAAACTACATCGATCATGCATTGCATTCCGCGGCTATGTATTTCTTCCACAAGCCTTATAAAATCGTCCTTTGTGCCATATTCAGGATTCACCTCGCGATAATCCTGTATTGCGTAGGGCGATCCGACGCTGCCCTTCATATTCACCTGGCCGCAGGGATGAATAGGCATAAACCAGATTATATCAACGCCCAAGCTTTTAATTCGATCCAAATCCGGAACAATAGCGTTGAACGTTCCGTCGGAAGTATGGCTTCGTACATATATGGAGTAGATCACTTTATGACGCAACTTCTTGCTTGTCTCTTTTGCCATTGATTGATCACCGCCTTATATTTATTTTGTAATTTGACGGGTACAGAATCACCCATACCCGCCAAATTATCAGGAAACTGTTTTTATCTGTATTTTTGTTCAATAATCTCCTTATATGTTTGGACGCCGAAGTCCAGAGCATCCTGAACGCTCCTGCTACCCGAAACAGCATCGAAAAGCATGTCATAAACTATCGTCCAGAATTCCGCCATTTCGGGGAGGCCGGAGGAAGGAATGGCAAACGGGAGCTGCGCTATAACAGCCTTCACAAGCTCGTCGTCTCCTTTTAGAATGTTCTCCCGAACAGTAACATGGGTCGGAATCTCATTCCTCATATCATAGAGCAGCTGCTGGCTGCTTTCGTTTGTCAAATAATCCAGTAATTTCGCGGCGTTATCTTTCTCATTGGAAAAGTTGCTGATAACCCATACTCTGCCGCCGATAAAGGGCATATATTCACTGCCGTTGGGCAAAGTTGGAATCTTGGCGGCGCCTAAATTTATTCCGCTCTCCAAAAATCCTTCCGCATCCCAAAGGCCGCTGATAAGGGCGGCTGTTCTGCCTGTGGTGAATCTTTCGTTCGCCAGAAGATATGCCTGGGAATCCAGATATCCGGCGGGCCAGCGGTCATACCATGACTTCATGTATTCTACGGCCTCAACGGCGCCGCTGTTGTTTAAACCGATGTCGTCGGAGTTTGTGCCGTTATCGCCAAACAGGTAACCTCCATAGGCGGCAATCATTCCGTATCCTTGAAACGGCGCCATAAATGCGGTGTAGAAGGCAATCGACGCACCATCTTCAGAATAAAAAGGATCATCGGATAAGGCCTCAAGCTCGGCGAAGGTTCTAGGCGGCCCATCAGGAAGCAAGTCCTTGTTGTAAAACATAATCATACAGTCTGATTGCATGAGCGCGCCATATGTGTCCCCTCCAACCGTTACGAGAAGGATGTCGCTGTCACTAAATCTGCCGTCGTCCGGCAATGTGTATCTTGCTATTGTCTCCTGGGCGGCAAATTGTCCGATACGGTCAGGGGGCAGTATAGTCACATCCGGGCCTATACCGGCCGCACCGTCGAGCTGAAGGGTTTCAAGGATATTCCCATCCTCGCGCTCGACTATATCAAGCATTATACCCGTTTCTTCTTCAAATCCGGCTTTTACGGCTTCCATGTAAGGGAGATAATTATTAGGCACCATAACGGTTAACATGCCGTCCCCGGCAGGGGTGGGTTCACCTTGTGCAGCCGGAGCCTCGTTGGCTGCCGGAGGGGGAGAGTCGCCTGGCGTGGTTCCCGTGCCGGCCCCTGCGCAGGCTGTAAGGCTTAGCACCAAAGCAAAAGATAGAATAATTGCAATCCGGTGTAAGTATCGCGTTTTATTCATGATTATCCTCCTAATAGGTATTTTACATAATCTCACATAAACAAGGATGTCTTATAGCTGGTTAAATTAAAAATACTACAGTATTTTTAATTCGCGGCGAACGCCGCGCGCCGCCGCAGGCGGCGTTAACCTCGCTACATAGTGAGTTGCACGTTCTGCGTGCCAGCGGGCTTTGCCCGCTGATTAGAAACGCTTTAGCGTTTTTAATTTAACTCACTATATCAAATGGCAGTGTTCATATATAAATGGCATCACCCTTTCTTGATGGAACAGCATATTTCATAAGCGCCAACAGCGAAAACAGCAATAATTAGGGTAACGGTACACCTAATTTTAGATTTCGGTGCAGATAAATAATATGCAAAATTACTATAACTATTGACAGTATAGCCCGATTATGCTACAATGTCAATAGGTTGTCTTGATTTTTAATTGATTTATTTAGGGTAACGGTACACTAATAATTATGCTATTAACTCTATAATTTTATTTTGTTCGGTGATACAATATAAATACGATTGATAATTAGAAAGGCGATGGCAATATGGCGGTTACAATTAAAGATGTCGCAAGGGAAGCCGGGGTCTCCGTAACTACAGTTAGCAAAGTGATAAATGGGTCGCCCTCCATTTCACAGGCAACAACAGACAATGTACGCGCGGTAATGGAACGTTTAGAATATATACCTAACCAGCATGCCACTAATTTGGCCCGTGCCTCAACGAAAAACATCGCTTTTTTAACAACGCTGAGAAAGGGGCAGGCTTTTGATTATCCGCATATGTTCGAAATTATATGCGGCGCGGAAAACGAACTGGAGAAAAGCGGTTACACCCTCACGCTGATTGATGCGAGCCGTGAAGTGAAAATAGGCGAGACCGCCAAGAAAATCATTTTAAAGAAAAGCGCGGATGGCATTATTATTCATGATGTGCCTATCAACAGGAATATTGCTGATTTCATTATTAAAAAAGAGTTTCCCCATATGGTTGTAGGCAAACCGGATTTTTTACATAGTGTAAGCTGGACGGATACCAACAATATTCTATCCGGTGAAATCGCCGCCCGGCATCTTTACCAAAGCGGATATTCTGGCATCGCTTTTATTGGCGGAAAAACCGATAGCGGCAGTGTGATACCCTCGCACCGGTTGCAGGGCGCGCAATCCTTTTTGCAGGAGCATAGCGCAGAAATAAAAGAAGAATACATATGCCATATCAATTATGATGTCAACGAAAGCTACGGTGCAATGGTTTCGTTATTGAATAAGAACAATCGGCCCGATGCCGTTATCTGTGAAAATAACTTGATAGCAGTTGGGGTAATGAATGCCCTGAAGGATAAAGGAATCGCCATACCGAAGGAAATAGGAGTAATTATGATTGATGATAATCCTTATTCTAAGGTAATTACCCCGGCGCCAACAGTCGTAAACATAGATGTGTATGACCTAGGCGTACAGATTATAAGAAACCTGATACGAAAAATTAAGAAACCGGCATTGCAGATACAAACATATACCACGCTTCCAGAGTTGATTGTAAGGGATACAACGCGACAAAGGTGAACAATTAATTTTCCTGATTGGAGGTTTGGTATGTCTGAGATACAATATAACAATAACGACCCCTGGTCTATCGGCGAAGCCGGATTTGACGCGGAATGCCTTGGAAAGACGGAATCAATTTTTTGCCAGGGGAATGGCTATATGGGTGTGCGGGCCGCCAGTGAGGAGCGATACGCGGCCCGGCGGTGCGGCACGTTTGTGGCCGGAACCTTTGCCCGGTTTTCCTCTAGGGAGCCGCCTGAGATTCCCAACTGCCCCGATATGACCGGAATGGATTTTTGGCTGGACGGCATTCCTTTGAATCTGCTCACCGGCCGCACGGAGAAATACCGCAAGGGGTTGAACCTGAAAAACGGCGAACTCATCCGTAGCTTTACCTGGGAAGCAGGTACTGTAAAGGCCGGGTTCCGATTCCGGCGGTTTGTCTCAATGGAAAGGAAGCACCTGTTTGTCCAGAGGGCCGAGATTACCAATCTTGGGCAGGCATTGGAGTTGGAGATTGTCTCCGGCATTAACGGTCAGGTAACCAATGGCGGAAGCCAGCTTTTCGACGAAGGCGAAAAAGCAATAACAGAAAAATCATATCTTCAAATGTACGCACTTACAACGCAGCCGAATATCCCCTTTGCGTTTACCTGCCTGCACCTTTTTTATCTGCAGGGCCGGCAAATTTTCCCTGCCGCAGACGTGAGGATGAGCCGGAGGGTTTTGGAAAACCGCTACCAATTGACAGTTGAGCCCGGCCAAACCATAGTGATAGAAAAAATGTGCAGTATCCACACAGGCCGGGATCGAGACGCGAGACGGCGCGGCGATACACCGGAGCAACTAAAAGCCCGTGCGGTTGACGAGCTTGGATGCGCCGCCGATTACAGCTACGAACAACTTCTGGCGGAATCCGCGAACGCATGGGACAACATTTGGAGTGCGGCGGATGCGGAAATTTTCTCTGACGACGCTACCGACCAGCCGACGCTGAATTTTGCCCGCTACCACATGCACATCATGGCTCCGGATGACGAACGGATGAATATAGGCGCAAAAGGGTTGTCAGGCGAAGGGTACAAGGGGCACACCTTCTGGGATACGGAAATCTTTCTGCTGCCTTACTTTACCCTATGTTACCCCGAAACCGCGGAGAAACTGATCAAATACCGATATCTAGGACTTGCCGGAGCCAGAAAAAAGGCGAGGGCAAACGGCTATCTAGGCGCGCAGTATCCGTGGGAAGCCGCCTATCCCGCAGACGGCGAGACCACACCGCTTTTGGGGCCACCCGATATTGTTACAGGGCGTCAGTCCGCAATCTGGTCTGGGCTAATCGAGCAGCATATCACCGGCGACGTGGTATACGGGCTAAAGCAATATGTGGACATCACCGGCGATACACGGTTTTTAAACGCCTATGGTTATGAAATCATTCTTGACACAGCCCTCTTTTGGGCCGGGCGCTTCGAGTGGAACGATAAGCTTCGCCGGTATGAACTGCGGGATATAATCGGACCTGATGAATACCGCGAGCATGTGGACAACAATGCCTATACAAACCATATTGCCCACTGGAATCTGTCTTTGGCAGTATCCGTTTACGAGAAGCTTGAACAGAATCGGCCTGCGTTGTTGGGCCGCCTCAAACGAAAGCTAGGCTTGCCTGACGGCGTCGCCGAATGGAAAAGCATCCTTGACCGTACCTATTTGCCGAAACCTGACGCCCAAGGGATTATCCCGCAGGACGATGGTTACATGCAAGCGAAGCGGATAAGTCTTGATTCATATAAAAACTCGAAGCAGGCAGCCTCAATCTTCAGGCATTACAATCATGAGCAGATACGCAAGATGCAGATTTCCAAGCAAGCCGATGTTTTGCTGTTGCTGCTTTTGTTAGAACAGCGGTTCCCAAAGAGCATCGTCAAAAAAAACTGGCGGTTTTACGAGCCACGCACACTGCATGACTCATCGCTGTCATTATCCACCCACGCGATACTGGCCGCCGATTTTGGCGAAAGCGATACGGCGTATGCCTTTTTTCAAAAGGAAAAGGACATCGACATGGGAGAAAACATGCGCTCGTCGGATGAGGGGCTTCACGCGGCGGCCATGGGTGGTATTTGGCAAACGGTTGTTTTTGGGTTTGGCGGGTTGCGGATAGTAGACGGGCGGCTTCGGATTGAACCGAGCCTGCCCTTGTCATGGAATCAGATCCGTTACAGTTTCTATTGGCAGGGCGCGCGTCTGATGGTGGAAGCGGGGCATGACGCGGCCATTGTTACTAACCGCACAGAGGGCAAGGTAGTTTCCTTTGACGCTTTCGGAATTCCTCATACCCTGAACGGTTCCGCAAGCATTGATTATGAAATACCGGTAAACCATCAAATAAAAATCAACGAAACGAGGATGGAAAAGGCATGAGCATAATAGGGATTCTATTGGAGTTAGACGAATCACGGCTATGAGGGGTTGCCGGACAGCAACGAACTGATATTCCGTTTTTTTAGAGGCTATAATTATACAAAGAATTTTGTCCGCGTAAATGGTCGAATATCGCTCATCAGCTTCCATGAGCTTAGGCACCCTTATGTCAAGTACAGACAAAAAATTCGCGCCCTACACACTAAAATCCAGTAACCTCCATGATACTTCAATATGATTTCCAGGATACACCTTTACCTGTTCAATGAGTAAATCGGAAAGCTCTGTAGACAATCTACTTTCGTTGGAAATGCTTCGGGCAATCTCCAGCGTTTTTTCTTTTTCTGCTTTTTCCTTTCGCGCTTGCCGAGTCTGAGCGGATAACGTGGAACAAAGCTGTTTGACATGGACAAGTTCGGAATCGTAGACTGTTTTCGCCGTCATCGTTGACGTAGTCCATCGGCCTTGAAGCAGCGGAATGAGCAATGGTCACGACTTTGACTTCCGAACCGGAGGCCGCTTGTGCGGAGGATCGCTGTGAGGTCTGCGATGGTGCAGGC
>Ga0099364_10007420_pt1 | contig 15659 bp, 10 predicted proteins | sample TergutTh196P3_FD_73070 | JGI IMG/M metagenome (GOLD analysis project Ga0099364, IMG submission 73070) | Microcerotermes parvus P3 segment gut microbial communities from Pointe-Noire, Republic of the Congo - Th196 P3 | ecosystem: Host-associated > Arthropoda: Insects > Digestive system > Gut ...
ACACTTCCCTCGAAGACGGCGGCTGTATCTCCTGTGGGCAGTGCGTTTCGGTATGTCCTACAGGAGCCTTAACCGAAAAAATCTCCCTCTACAAGCCGGTTCCACTTGACGAGGATTATGTGCAAACAGTCTGTTCCTTCTGCTCTGTGGGCTGTGATGTAAAAATCGGTTACAAAGGAAACATGGTTCTAAGGTGCCTTCCTGACAACTCAAATGACAGAGAGCAGATATTATGCGCAAGAGGCCGCTTTGGCTTTATGGAACTGATGAAAAAAGAGGGAATCACCAAGCCGCAGATAAATAAAACTGAAGCCGGCTTACAGGAAGCGGCGGAACACATCAGCAAAAAAATTAAAGACATCATCACAAAACACGGCCCTGAAGCTGTCGCAATAAGCGTTTCGGGCAAACTTGCCAACGAAGATATTGCCCTTGCAAAAAAATATGCCAAAATTATTGGAGCAGGCATCTATTCATTTGAACGTCAAAAAAGCCTGCTCACCGCCTTAAACGGCAAAGATTCATCTACCTGCGGCTTTGAGGAACTGCAAAATGCTGATGCTATCCTGCTTGTATCTGACGATATTATGGAGACCCATCCTGTGGCAGGTATTTATGTCAGAAAAGCTGTGCAAGAGGGCGCGAAGCTCATCCTTGTCAGCCGGAGCAAGACAGGTCTTGCCGCTGAATGGTGCGATAAAAAATACGATTCAGCAGAACAAGCTGTCAATGATGAAATGTACAAGACAGCGCAAAAACCGGTGATTGTTTTCGAGCAAAAAATATTAAACGAAGCAGAGGAAACCCTGCTTTCAGCTTTCAGCGTTTCGCATAACATAATCCAGCTAAAGCCCAACGCCAACAGCCAGGGTCTTGCGGATCTAAACATAGGTTTTGCGGATGATATCATAGAGAAAATCAACAGTAAAACCATTAAAGGCCTGATTGTCTTTTCGGAAGACCCGTCTGGTACAGAAAACATGGTGGATCTATCAGGGCTGGAGTTTTTATGTGTTGGAGACGCTTACCTGACAGAGACAGCGAAAAATGCAAATGTCATACTGCCCTGCACCGGCTTTACGGAATCCAGCGGTACATATACCAATTCGACGGGCGAAATTAAAATGTTGTATTGTATTAATCCTCCGGCTTACACTAACGATGAGATCATCCAGTACCTGATAAACGCCGCAGGGAAGTAACCGTTCTTAAAATTAGTTTTCTGTAAGTCATTACGGTGTATTAAAATGCTGTGTTTGGTAATAGCAATAAGCATAGACGCATTGGTTGTGGGTGTAACATATGCTTTTTTTGACAAAAACACGTCTGTTTGTTGTCTATGTCTATTTACATGCCATCATTTTAACACTAGAATTATAGAATGATAAACCTGACCCATGAAAAAAAGATAGAATTAATGGGTTCTCTGAACTGGGATTACCTCGACAAACCGGAAGACATGCTTGCGGTTATCGAAGGAAGGCTTGAGTCCTCCGGCGCATTTAATCGGGAAAAGCTTTTTGTCCGTTCCATGGAAAGGATGCCATGGCACTATTTAACAGCCCTCTGGGGTATTGAAACAATAAAAAAGTTATATACACTGGAAATCTCGAAGCGTATTTGGCCCAAGGAGAGAAAAAAGCATTATGATTTTGCCATCGGAATATTACGAAAAGAACCTGTATCCCCTCCAGGATGGGGTACTGAATACTTTAAATCGGAGCGCTTCCAATTTTTTTCTGACCGGGGGTACAGCTCTTAGCCGGGCTTATTACAATCACCGTTATTCTGATGATCTGGATTTTTTCTTAAATAAAAGTCAGAACTATGATGATGAAATGAATGATGTCCTTGCCATGCTGCGTGAAGATGGGTTTTTCTGGGATACCGAAAAAGATTATTTAAGAACAAAAAACTTTACCACAATAAAAGTCGGGTATTCGGGCTCAGACCCAATATTAAAATTGGATTTTGTTAATGATACTGTTCCTCATTTTGGGGAAATACAAAAAACCGATTTGTTCAACCGGACAGATTCAATACGAAATATCCTTTCAAATAAACTGTCTGCAATTTTTCGTTATGCGGCCAAGGACATTGCCGATATAAGGGAAATTGCCCTGCATGAAACAATAGATTGGCCGACGATAATTCAGGAAGCAAGGCAAAAAGAAGCCGGATTGGAACTCATATATATTAGTGAAATCCTTACCAGCATTCCCGAAAGGGAATTTGAAACAATAGTTTGGACAAAAAAACCCGATTGGGAAGTTTTCCGCAGCGATATTGACCGGATTGTCTATGAGATGATAAGCGGGGGAGCATAACCGCCAATGACCGGTGGTTACCGAATATCTTCTATCTGGTGGAAATTATTGAAGAGCGGAATAATGCGGTCAAAAGCAAAAAATCAAATAGGGTATCAGCGCCCCGTCTTAAGCCCCTTCTCCTTCTCAAAGCGGAAAATGGCAAGTTCGATGAGGCGGTCTATCAGGGCGGAGTATGAGATGCCAGAAGCTTCCCAGAGCTTGGGATACATGCTGATCCGGGTAAAACCGGGCATGGTGTTGATCTCGTTCACAACAATACTGCCGTCTTCTTTCATGAAAAAATCAACCCGTCCAAGTCCGTCACAGCAGAGGGTTTCAAACACCCTTATGCTCAGTTCACGAACACGCTGGGCCGCCTCCTCGGGGATGTCGGCGGGAATAACCAGAGCCGCACCTTCTTCATCAATGTACTTGGCATCGTATGAGTAAAAATCATGGCGGGGTTTTATCTCCCCCACAGCGGATGCCCTGATGTCATTGCCGTCATTAGAATTGCCGTAAAAGGAACCCAGAACTGAACATTCCAGTTCCCTGCCGGGGATAAATTCCTCCAACAGTACCTTGGTATCGTATTCAAAGGCATCTTTAATTGCTTCCAAAAAATCATCCCTGCTATGAACCTTGCTTACTCCAACAGACGAGCCCATGTTTGCAGGTTTGATAAAGACGGGCGAACCCAGCTCTTTAATGATTTCCTCAAAATCCGGGACTTTATCACCCAGACGAAGTACACGAAATTTTCCTACAGGAAGCCCGGCATCCCTGAACAGGCGCTTCATCACATCCTTGTCCATTCCGACAGCGGAAGCCAGCACGCCGGCACCCACGAAGGGGATGTCCGCAAGTTTCAAAAGCCCCTGAACGGTGCCGTCCTCGCCAAAAGGGCCGTGCAGGATGGGAAAAACCACATCTACAGACAGATTACCGCTTTTTTCGTTCTTCCCCTTCGAAAGATATTCGATTTCTCCCCCGCTCTGGGGAATCAGGGCAACTGTATCACTGGATGGATTGAGCCGTATTCGTTTAGGATCATCTGAATCAAGGAGAAAGCGGGACTCATCACCCAGGAGCCATTGGCTGCTTTGCAGCCAGCGGCCATTTTTATCAATACCTATCAGCACGGGCTCGTACTTGTCCCTGTCCAGTGCCTCGTAAACGTTTTTAGCCGACAGCAGAGAAACCTCATGTTCTGCGGACTTTCCGCCAAAAAGGATGCCAACTTTTATTTTATTTTTCATTTTATTCTTCTTGTTAAACAGGCTTGACATAAATAATATACTTATGATAGACTCGCATCAAGTAGGAATTATTTTTTGAATAGTGATTTATTTGACAGCTCCTTTACGGGGAGGTCAGGCTTTAAGAGGTTAGGGATTCTGCACTTTTTAGTTTTTGTCTTTTTTCGATCCTTGTCACGAACAAAGTTACCTATCAAAAATCTTACTATTACACCGTGTCTCTTTTCTTTCCCATGGGGAAGTTAGAGTCGTCTGTATTTTGCAGGCGTGAATATTAGGACAATAGTCCGCGAAAAGGAACTTGTTGATGACTAAGAAACTGTATGTGGGAAACCTCTCCTACAACACCACTGAAGACGGCCTCCGTAACCTGTTCTCCGGGTTTGGAACTGTAACCTCTGCCAAGATCATTATCGATCGTGATACAAACAACTCCAAGGGGTTTGGATTCATCGAAATGGAAACCGAAGAAGCTGCCGCAGCTGCCATTGCCGGAACAAACGGCCAGGAAATTGACGGCCGCCAGCTACGTGTAAACGAAGCTATCGACAAGCCCCGCCGGGATCGCGGTTCAGGCGGCGGATACGGCAATAGCTGGTAATACAGCTTACTGTAACATTGAGGGCGTTTAGCCAAAAAAAGGGGCCGGATTCATTCCGGCCCTTTTGTCATTTAATTGATTAAGATGACAAAAACCTCGCAAGCCCCCGTAAGAGCTGCTAAAAACAATATTTAATATTACATTTTAAATTAGCAGAAAATGCGCCGGTTCACTTAACCCGCTTAACAGCAGGCCGTTAAAGAACCGGCTCCCGGACTTTAGGCGGATTTTCCATAGGCCCCCCTTACCGAAATAATCCCCACCAGCCGAAAAATTGATGGGCGGACATTAACTAGCTAAAATTAACTCCTAAAGCAAATTTAACACAGATCTAAAATAATGCAAGTAAAAAATAAAAAATTATTTATTTTTTTACATCCCGGTATTTCCTTTTAATATCACCCCTTCCCAGGGAAAAATTATTCCATCAAGTGTAATATGGTCTGTGGCTCTCCTGTTTTTGGCTGTTCTGGATGTATTGGATATAATTAAGGGATCTGATAATTGTTCCTGCAGTTTTTTGGGCAGTTTTATTTCTTCGGATGAAAAGTTCAGCACCACTGTATAAACTTCATTTTCCAGCTTTCGGCAGTAAATCATCAGGCACTTGTCTGCATAAAGAGGAAGGAATTCTCCGAATTTAAGGCATTCATTTTTTTGCCGCAAAGCGATGAGGGTTTTATAAAAGTTTAATACAGAATCGGGATCTTTTTTTTGTGAGGCGTAATTTATTTTCCTGTAATTGGAATTGACGCCCAGCCAGGGCTTTACCTTACTGAATCCGGCGTTTTCCGTATCGTCCCACTGCATGGGAGTGCGGGCGTTGTCACGGGAGCTGGCCTTTATCCACTTCCAGCGGAGGAAGCCGGGGATCAACATCTTTTTCATTAAACGGTTAAGGCCGTGGCTTTCCACATCATTAACCTCATCAAGACTTTTGAAGTCGAAATTGGTCATGCCTATCTCCTGACCCTGAAAAATAAAGGGAGTGCCCCGGAGGCTAAGTTCAAGAAGCGCCAGCATCTTTGCGCTCCGCTCCCGGTACTTCAGCGACCCAAAATGGGATACGATTCTGCTCTGATCGTGGTTTTCCAGATACAGGGCATTCCACTCAAGACCCTGCTGCCATTTTGTCAGAACTTCCAGCAATTTTGATGCCCGGAATTTTTTAGGAATAAAGCGGGCAATGCGGCGGTCTATTTCCAGATGCTCAAAGTAGAAAAGCATGTCCAGTTCACGACGATCTTTGTCGCAGAGGAGCTTTGCCTCTTCAAGATCAACCATGACAGTTTCGCCTACGGTAAAACAATCGTACTTGTCCAGCACATCCCGGCGAAGTTCCTGTAAAATTACGTGGTTCCCTTCCTGTGATTTATAGTGTTCAATGCCGCAAACAGCGGTACTCTTTTTACCGTCATCAAGGCTGGTTTTGTAGATGATGTTGATCACATCACAGCGGAAACCAGCGGCACCCTTATCCAGCCAGAAGCGGAGGATGTTTTTAATCTCCTCAATTACCTTGGGGTTTTTGTAATTAAGGTCGGGCTGTTTTTTATCAAACAGATGCAGGTAGTATTCACCGCTTTTTTCGTCATACTCCCAGACCTCGCCCATGAAAAACCCAGTCCAGTTGTTGGGGGGGAGTCTTTTTCCGCTTTTTCCTTTTTTTGGAGGCTGCCAGATATAGTAATCCCTATAAGAGCTGGCCGGATCACGGCTCTGCTTGAACCATTCATGCTCGTCGGAAGTATGGTTGATCACAAGATCCATGATGATTTTTATGTCCCGTTTTGCAGCTTCTGCAAAGAGCATTTCCATGTCTGCCATGGTTCCGAATTTCGGATCAATGCAATAATAATCGCTTATGTCATATCCATTATCCGCGTCAGGGGATTTATACACTGGGGAAAGCCAGATAATTCCCGCGCCCAGGCTCTTTATCTCATCCAGCCGGGAGATAATACCCTGTATGTCACCTATGCCGTCATTATTTCCATCATAAAAGCTCTGGGGATATATCTGATAGGCAATACGGTTTTTCCACCATGGTTCCATTAATATAACTGTAACTGCTAAAATTGGAATCGCCAAGAGGGCATAAAACTCCTGATTGTAAAATTAATGCTTTTTCTGTATAAATATCTTGGGAGGGAAAATGAAAATAGAAAAAGCTCTGGCTAAAGATCGTGATGAGGTCATTGATCTTGCAAATTACGTGTTCAGCCATAGCCGTGGAATTACCGATTTCCCCGCTTCACTGCCCAAGCTCTACAAGCGGGAACACTTTATGGACAGCGTCCACTACATTATCAGAGAAGATGGAAGAATAAAGGCCTCTCTTGGCGCTTATCCCCTCGAATGGGATTTTCAATCCGGCTCTAAACTGCACGGCTGTGGAGTAGGAATGGTATCGGTACATCCTTATCAAAGATCCAAGGGTTATATGAGCTGCCTTGTTGAAAAAGCAATGAACGATATGAAGCAGGACGGCATTGTATTTAGCTGCCTCAGCGGACACCGTCAACGATACGAGTACTTCGGCTATAGCCCAACCGGAAGTCAGTACAAATTTACGCTTTATGAAAGAAACGTCCAGCATGTTCCGGGAAACAAATGGAACACTGATCTGGAAATAAAACCAGTCAGCCCGGAAGATAAAAAAGTACTGGACGGGATTTATTCTTTCCATGAAGCCAAAATTTCACGCATTAATAGGCAAAGAGAAAAATTATTTGATATATTATCCTCCTACAAAGCCAAAATTTACGCTGTGATCAATAAAAATAAGCTGGAAGGTTATTTTAATGTCAGAACACTGAGAACCGGAGAAATCATAATTGGAGAAATAAATTTACGGGATTATTCCCGGCTGCCCGAAGTCTTTGGTCTTTATATGAACCATAACAAACAGGAGCCTCTGACGGTTAATGCAAACCCTCACGAAAGAGATAAAATCTCCGCCCTGTTTCGCTTTGCGGAAAATTACGGTGTTAGTCCAGCATATCATTTTTCCGTTTTTGATTTCCCGCAGTTTACAAAACCATTTCTTGAACTTGCGGCAAAGCTGAAAAACCTAATAGATGGTTCTTTTGATTTACAGATAGACAAGAGCCCGCGGTTTCGCCTGACAGTCTCCAACGGCAAGCCTTCGATTGAGACAATCGCTGTTAGTAAAAAAACCGCTGCCGCTGATTTATGCCTTGGTAAACTGGATGCACAGCAGTTTTTGTTTTCACCACTGGCAAGAGAGGTTTTTCCTGTTATAGGGGAGAATGTTTTTCTTCAAAACCTTCTGCCCCTGCCGCTGTTTTACGAAAACTCCGATGCAATTTAATTATTTTTATATCGAGCCTTCGTATACAAGCAGTTCTTTTGCGTCAATCGTAACAGTCAATCCCGATTCTAGCTTCTTTGTCGCATTGTTAATATCCGTAAGCCATACCAGGCGCGGATTCGTATAACGGAGCTGCTGCTCACTGATTTCCGAGACGCCTTCGCAGATCACTCCGTTTACCAGGCGGATAATGGGAGTGTAGTCTTCGGTAAGAACCTTACAGACAAGTATCTCGCCGCCATCCTGGGCTTTGATTTTTATACGTGCCTCTTCAGGGGTCACGGCATGGATGATCCTTCCCCTTGCACGGCTGATTCCCGGATGTGAAAATCCTCCGGAACGGGACTGTGCCAGAACCGTTCCGATTATAAGAACCCGTATTGTGTTTGTCATTGTTGGACTTCTCAAGGGTAGTCCTGCAACAAGAACAATTTTATCAGATATTTTTGCCACACCCGTGCTGGACACAGCTTTTATGGTGTTCTGAATCATACTCTCAGAATCATCCACACTGGGCCTTAAAATGGAGTGAACCCCCCAATACATCTGCATTACCCGCTCGGCCCTGTGATCCGGAGACACGGCAATTATGGGCTGGTCGGGACGGAAGACGCTGAGTATTCTCGCCGTGGTTCCGCCGAAAGTGGGTGTTACGATGGCCTTGGCATTTACCGCCGCCGCGATTTTAACACCAGAACGGGAAATGATTGCGCCTAAATTCTCACCGGAATCGTATGCTTCAGAAAGACACTCATCATGGAAGTCACGCATTTTAATACGGAACTCGTCTGATTGTTCAATGGTGCAGGCAATTCTGTCCATGGTCTTGACCGCTTCAACCGGATAGGCTCCGATTGTGGTTTCACCTGAAAGCATTACTGCATCTGTTCCGTCAAAAATAGCGTTCGCAACATCGGTGAGCTCGGCGCGGGTCGGACGTGGATTCACGATCATGGATTCAAGCATCTGCGTGGCGGTAATGACGGGTTTTCCGGCTCTTCTGCAAACGTTAATAATATGTTTCTGCGCAAGAGGAATCTGCTCGGTGGGGAGCTGCACGCCAAGATCTCCACGGGCCACCATTATACCGTCCGCAAGCTGTGTTATTTCTTTTATATTATCCAGCCCTTCGCCGTTTTCTATTTTTGCAATTATCCTGACAGATGAATCCATGTCTGAAAGGTACTTTCTGATCTCGGTAATTTCCTGGGGAAAACTCACAAAGCTTGCCGCAATAAAATCCACATCCATCTTCACGCCAAACGCTATGTCCTCTTTGTCCTGCTCACTCATGATGGGGAGGTTTGCATGAACGCCGATAAGGTTTACATTCTTTTTGCTGCCAATGGCGGCACTGTTTCTGGCGATGCAGTTAATGCGATCCCCTTCAACATCGATTACTTCTAGTTCCAAAAGCCCGTCGGAGATTAGGATACGATGTTTGCTTTGTAATTTTGCAGGAGCTTCCTTCCAGTTAATTGATAAACGTCCGGGAAGTTCCTTTCCGGCAGGTTCAGTTTGACAATTATCCACAGTGACAGTGACAGGGTCTCCGTCATTAAATATTACTGTACCTCCATTTTCCACAGTGCCTGTGCGTATTTCCGGCCCCTTGGTGTCCAGGAGTATGGCCACAGTAATACCCAACTCGCTGGAAATGCGCCTGACCCTTTCGATGGAAGCAATGTGCTCATCACGGCTGCCATATGACATGTTCAGGCGAGCCACATTCATCCCAGCCAGAATTAAATTACGTACTATAGAGTCATCAGACGAAGCAGGCCCCAGTGAGCAGACAATTTTAGTTTTTCTTTGACTGATTGTCATTTTTTATTCTTCTTCTTCTTTGACGATGCGGTCAACGCCTATGACGAAATCGGGTTTGTCAATGCTCAGTATTCTTACTCCCTGAGCACTGCGGCCCATGACGCCTATAGTTTTAACCTTGAGCTTTATTGATTTACCCTGACTGGTTATGCACATGATCTCTTCATCATCCAGAATGCTGACACAGCCGACAATTTCGCCGGTCTTTTCCGTCATGGTGTAGATCTTCTGTCCGCCTGTGGCCCTGCCGTGAGAGCTGAACTCGCCAAATTCCACCCGCTTACCAAAACCGTACTCGGATATGATCAGCATTTTTTCGGTATCGCTTACACGGAGAACTCCGGCAAGTTCATCGTCTGCGCCAATTTTCATTCCTGTAACGCCGCGGGTGGAACGGCCCATTGCCCGGATATGCTCCTCGTGGGTGCGAAGGGCACGGCCTTTCCGCGAGATCATGACAAGCTCGTCCTGTCCGCTTGTAAGAAGGGCGCTGACAAGCTTATCCCCTTCGTCCAGGCGAATGGCAATAATGCCCCTTGTCCGGGCGTTTGCAAATTCGCTGACAGCCGCTTTTTTAACAACCCCTCTGGCAGTTCCCATGAGAAGGTAGGGACCCTGTCCATCTTCGTTGTTGAAATCCTTCAGGGCGACAACGGCGGTTATATCTTCGTTTGGCGAAACTGTGAGGAGACTCTTGATATGACCCCCCCTGCTTATGCGGCTTCCTTCGGGGAGCTCGTGAACCTTCATCCAGTAGGCCTTGCCTTCGCTGGTGATGAACATGATGTACTCGTGGGTAGAAGCGACGAATATCTGGTCGACGAAATCGTCTTCCGCCAGTTTTGCGCTCTGCATTCCCTTGCCGCCTCTGCCCTGATTGCGGTAACTGGAAACCGGAACCCGCTTTACATAACCAAGGTTGGAGATGAGGATCATCATATCTTCTTTTTTGATCAGGTCTTCGATGTTTATACTTTCCACTTCTCCGGCCACAATTTCCGTTCGCCTCTGGTCTCCGTATTTTTCCGAGACTGCTCTGGTTTCGTCTTTTATGACGCCCCGGAGTTTCAACTCGTCTTCCAAAAGGGATTTCAGGTAGGCGATCAGTGTTTTTAGTTCCGCCAGTTCTTTCTCGATTTTTTCTATTTCAAGGCTGGTAAGGCGGCCAAGCTGCATTTCCACAATGGCCTTGCTCTGAGCCTCGGAAAGCTGGAAGCGCTCCTGCAGTTTCTCTCTGGCCTGAGCCACATCTTTGGAAGCCTTGATAATGGCAATTACCTCATCAATATTAGCCAGAGCAATGATGAGCCCTTCCAGAATATGGGCTCTTTCTTCGGCCTTTCGCAGGTCGTATTGGGTGCGCCGGGTTACCACTTCCACCCGGTGCTCGACAAAGTGATGAATCAGCTCCTTCAGGTTGAGGCACTGGGGTCTGCCCCCCACAAGGGCCAGATTGATGATCCCGAAGGTTGACTGGAGCTGGGTATTGGAGAAGAGCTGGTTCAAAACCACCTTGAGGATTGCGCCCTTTTTAAGGTCAAAAACAAGCCGCACAGGCTCATCTTTGCCGGACTCATCGTTAAAACTGGCGATGCCATCGATAACTTTGTCCCTTACCAAGACGCCTATGCGTTCCAAAAGGGGCTTTATGTAAACACCGTAGGGGATTTCGTTAAAGACAATTGTTTCCTTGCCGTTTTTGGAAGTTTCCACCGTAAAGCGGCCCCGGACAAGGATCTTCCCCCGGCCCGTTCTGTAAGCTTCCTTGATGCCGCGGCGACCGAAAATCACACCGCCAGTGGGGAAGTCCGGCCCCTGAACACGCTTCATAAGCTCGTCCACGCTGATGTCCGGGTTGTCGATCATCGCACAGACCGCATTGCAGATTTCCACGAGGTTGTGCGGGGCCATGTTTGTAGCCATGCCTACCGCAATGCCGCTGGAGCCGTTCACCAATAGATTGGGAACTACCGCCGGGAGGACTGTGGGCTCAGTTTCTTCTTCCGAGAAGTTCGGGACAAAGTCGACTGTTTCCTTGCCCAGATCCTGAAGCATCTCCTCGCCGAAACGGGAAAGCCTGGCCTCGGTGTAACGCATGGCTGCCGCGCCGTCCGGGGCAAGGGAGCCGAAGTTACCCTGACCTGAAATCAGTGTATAGCGGAGGGAGAAGTCCTGAGCCATACGCACAAGGGCGTCGTAGAGGGCCATGTCCCCATGGGGATGGTATTTTCCCATCGTATCGCCGACAATGCGGGCACACTTTTTCGTAGCCTGGTTAGATCTTAGCCCCAGCTCCCCCATGGAGTACATGAGCCGCCGGTGGACAGGTTTAAGCCCGTCCCGCACGTCCGGCAGAGCTCTGGACACAATAACCGACATTGCATAGTTTAGATAATCGGTTTTTACTTCGTCCTGTATGGAAATGGGGATGACTTTCCCCGTTGGAATGATGCCTTCAGAAGCTGTAGTTGCCATGGTTTATTATATCAATTTTACGCAGGCAGGTAAAGGACACTGTTAACTTGTGTTTTTCCCTGAATTACCTTAGAATACTTAATAACATTCATTAAAAGAGATATTGGAGAAAAATCATGAGCACTTATAACCCCTATGAAAACGTAATTGCCGTTATTCGTGATGCCGCTGCCAGGCTGGAACTGGAAGAGAGCGACTATATTGCAACCATGTATCCTGAACGGGAACTAAAAGTGTCGTTTCCGGTTCGCATGGATGACGATTCTGTAAAAATGTTCGAAGGTTACAGGGTGCAGCATTCAAGCTCGCGCGGGCCCTGTAAGGGCGGTATCCGCTTCCACCCGGATTCAGACGAGAACGAGGTCAAGGCGCTGGCAGCATGGATGACATTCAAGTGCGCTGTAGTTGGTATCCCATACGGCGGGGCAAAGGGCGCCGTTAAGGTTGACCCATCTAAGCTATCCCACCGTGAACTGGAACGCCTGACACGCCGTTTTACCGCGATGATCGCGCCCATACTCGGACCCGAGCGTGATATACCCGCGCCGGATGTGAATACCAATGGTGAAATCATGGGCTGGATAATGGACACCTACAGCATGCTAAAGGGTTATGCGATCCCGGGTGTTGTTACAGGTAAACCTCTTGATATAGGGGGCTCTCTCGGCCGTCCTGAAGCTACAGGCCGCGGCGTTATGATCACTACAAGGGAGATCCTAAAAAAACTGAATATCCAGCCGGAAAACCAGCGAGTTGTTATTCAGGGCATGGGCAATGTGGGAAGCGTGACGGCAAAACTGGTAAGCGAGATGGGCATAAAGGTTATCGCAGTAAGTGATGTTTCCGGGGGCATTCAGAATGATGAGGGGCTGGACATTCCGGATATCCTCCGCTTCCTCTCTACAAGGGGAAATTTACTCAAAGACTATAAAAAGGAAGGGCTTAAACGTTTGAGCAATCAGGAACTGCTCGCCCTTGATACGGACATTCTGATTCCGGCAGCCTTGGAAAACCAGATCAACGAATCAAATGCGGCTGATATAAAGGCAAAACTGATAGTCGAAGCCGCAAACGGGCCAACAACTATAGGAGCGGACAAAATTCTGGACGAGCGTGGAATAATTGTCGTTCCCGATATTCTTGCCAACGCTGGCGGCGTAGTGGTTTCCTACTTTGAATGGGTGCAGAACATTCAATCCCTTATGTGGGATGAGGATGAAATTAACCAGACCCTCAACAGGATCATGTGCAAGGCGATTGATACGGTTTACGAGAACCATCTGGAGAAAAAATCATCCTTACGGGCCAGTGCCTACATGATCGCCCTAAAAAAACTGGTTACCGCAAAAAAGATTCGCGGCATTTTCCCATAACCCACTGCAGATATAAGGAAATTTTTATTATGAAACCGTATAACACCATGTCAAAAGACGAGCTCCTGTCCGAAAAGGAAAAGCTCACAGCTGAATTTAACACACACAAGGCCAAAGGCCTTTCTCTTAACATGGCCAGGGGCAAGCCAGGAAGTGATCAGCTTGATCTGTCCATGCCCATGCTTGATGCTGTAAGTTCTTCCAGCGACATAAACGCGGAGGGCAAAATTGACTGCCGGAACTACGGAGAATTAACCGGTATTCCCGAAGCTAAAAGACTCTTTGCAGAATATATGGGCACCGCCGTAGACGAGATCATCATTACAGGCTCTGCCTCCCTTAACCTTATGTATGACTGTTTGGCACGTGCAATGCTGACAGGAGTGCTTGGCTCAGAAAGGCCCTGGGTAAAGGAAGAAAAAGTAAAGTTCCTCTGTCCTGTTCCAGGCTACGACCGCCACTTTTCAATCTGCCAGTTTCTCGGCATAGAGATGATCAGCATCCCCACATCGGCGGAAGGCCCGGACATGGACATGATCGAAAAACTTGTATCCGCCGATCCCCTGATAAAGGGCATGTGGTGTGTTCCCAAGTTTTCCAATCCCCTGGGGATAACCTATTCAGACAGGATCATACGCAGGATGGCAGCCCTTAAACCGGCGGCAAGAGATTTCCGTATCTTCTGTGATAACGCATACGCCATGCACGAGGTCTACCGTGATGTGCAATTATTGAACCCCCTGCAGGCCTGTAAAGATGCGGGGAATCCTGACATGATCTACCTTTTTGGTTCTACAAACAAAGTAACCTTCCCCGGAGCAGGGGTCGGTTTTTTGGCAGCCTCAAAGGAAAACATTGCTTTTACTACAAAACAGCTTTCCATGCAGGCCATTGGCTGGGACAAACTTAACATGCTGCGTCATGTCCGCTTCTTAAAAGATATTCCCAACATTCAATCATTGATGAAAAAACATGCTGCCATTCTTCGACCAAAGTTTGACGCAGTAATAAAAAAACTTGAAGCCGAACTCTCCGGCCTCGGTGCGGGTGAATGGATCAAACCCGACGGCGGCTATTTTATCACCTATATTGCGGAGAGGAATTGCGCCAAACGCATTGTTGCCCTGTGTAAAGAAGCGGGAGTTATCATGACAGACGCGGGGGCAACCCACCCCTACGGCAAAGATCCCGATGACAGCTATATCAGAATTGCCCCTTCCTTCCCGCCTCCTGCGGAACTGGACAAGGCAATAGAGGTTTTCTGTACAGCGGTAAAACTTGCAACGGTGGAGAGAGCGGTTAGTTAGCAGAATATTGGTGTTATAGCTCCTCACTGGTTAAAAACACCCGAAGTTCCTCTGTTTGTTCATAGTTTAATCTCAATAAATATGTATTGCAATTTTATGTTATTTTTTGTGTGGTATTTTTTCCAATGATTTTATTGCTTTATCAAGGCTTAATGAATTTTTCCTGGCGGAATTAATGTCCCAAAAATCATGAACAAAACACTGGAGTTTAGTATTATATTCAGGTCCTATGCTTGTATAATCATCAATTGGAATGATCGCTTCCTTTATCTCTCTTTTCCTTGATCTCTTTGCCAGGGAAATTACAGTGCGTTTTGGATCAACTTCATTATCAGGTTCTAATGGAATCTGTTTTTTATTTATCGAAAAAAAAGCGGCAAAATTTTCTCTATCCGCCATAAGCCATGATTCAACTTCACGAACTGCAACCCGGAAAAATAATTGCTTAGATTGTAATTCTGGCAGCCAATCATTAATTAATAATGGAGCACATTCATACTCATTATCAAGATCGGTTATTACAAAATAATACTCATATTTTGCTGCAACATTGTATGCTTTAATTCGTTTTTTAATTTTTCCTTTACCGTTACATGGTATAGCCCTATATTCAGAAAAATATCCAAAATAATCAAATATTTTTAACATTACTTGATGTGTAATAGCATCCTCGTAAACAGAAGTGAAATATATCATTCAAATAAAAGCCCTTGTTTTATATTAGGCCTGGTATATGGAAATACTGCCTCAGATGGTGTTAAGCCTTCTTTCAAAAGAGAAACAATCTCTTGATAATCTTTGGCGGTCTTTGCTACAGTTCCCTCGCCTTTTGTTTCCAATATGAGTATTTCAGAGGGCGATATTCCTCTGCCTGATAATAATTCTGCACTGTGAGTAGTTATTATTATCTGTCTTTTTTTTGCCCTTTGGACAGAATGAAATAATTCCGGAAGCTGTTCTACTATTGCTGTATGAAGTGATAATTCAGGTTCTTCAAGTAAAAGAACTCCCTTGCTTGTTATTAGTGACCAGAGTAAGCCAATAAGCCTTAATGTTCCATCAGAAAGCTGCGTTTCAATTTGTTTGGCTCCGCTTGGTCTCCAGTGTTCATAAGTAACTTCAAGATGAGGTTGACCAACATCATCTATATACTTTAAATCCTTTAATTGTGGAA
>Ga0099364_10007421_pt1 | contig 15658 bp, 17 predicted proteins | sample TergutTh196P3_FD_73070 | JGI IMG/M metagenome (GOLD analysis project Ga0099364, IMG submission 73070) | Microcerotermes parvus P3 segment gut microbial communities from Pointe-Noire, Republic of the Congo - Th196 P3 | ecosystem: Host-associated > Arthropoda: Insects > Digestive system > Gut ...
GCTTGGGCGAGGAACAATATGGCATAGACATCAAGTATATCGACAATATCGTCCGGATGCAGCATATCACGCGGGTGCCGAAGGTACCCGGATACCTGAAAGGTGTCATAAACCTGCGGGGCGAGGTCATACCGGTGATGAGCATCCGCCTAAAGATGGGCCTGCCGATAGACGAGATAGACAATAATTCGCGCATCATCATCCTGAAGCTGGATTCCCACGGCAATATCGGCATCATTGTCGATCAGGTCAAGGAAGTGGTCACCCTGGATGAAGCGCAGGTGGAGAAGGTGTCATACGATGGCAAGGAGGACCGCATCAACTATATTTCCGGTATTGGCAAATATGAGGGCGGTCTGATATCGGTATTGGATTTTGCGGCGGTGTTGGCTGAATAGGAAAAGCATATGAGTGATTTTAACTTACAAAAAATGTCGAATGAGTACTACGATGTCTTAAAGGAGCTGGGTAACATCGGGGCCGGCAACGCGACGACGGCCCTGGCACAGATGATAGGCTCCAAGATAGACATGTCCGTCCCGCAGGTATTGCTGCTGGAGTTTTACGAGCTGGGCGGCATGATTGGCGGCGAGGAACAGATCATGGCGGGGATAAGCCTGGCGGTTGAGGGCGACATCACCGGCAGTATCATGTTTTTGCTAAAGCAAGATGCCGCCAAACATCTGATGAATCAGATGATGCCGGGGATGGGCGATCCGGATTCCCTGGAGTTTAACGAGATGGAGCTCTCGGCGCTCAGGGAGATCGGCAATATTATAGCCGGCGCTTATCTTAATTCCCTGGCCAGCCTGACTAATTTGTTGATTTTCCCCTCAGTTCCCGATTTGGCGATAGACATGGCCGGCGCGATTCTGAGTATCCCGGCCATCCAGTTTGGCACAATGGGCGATCATATTCTTTTGATTCAAACGCAGTTTATAGACGAAAAGATGATAGAAGGATATTTCATATTGTTGCCCGACATAGACTCATACGGTAGAATTTTAGGTTCTCTGGGCATAGACATACTTACAGAATAGGAATAAGCTCACATGGGCGAGACGATAAAAGTCGGAATGGCCGATTTGAATATCTGTACCCCCCCTGATGTTATCACGACATTGGGGCTGGGTTCGTGTGTGGGTATCGCGATACGGGATCCGCAAAACGGGGTGGGTGGTTTGGCGCATATTATGCTGCCGGATTCCACGGCCATACGCAATAATTCCAATCTGCCGAAGTTTGCCGATACCGGCATAGAGGATTTGGTGCGGAAAATTGTCGCCAAGGGCGGGCATCGCAGCCGCCTGGTATCCAAGATTGCCGGCGGTGCGCAGATGTTTTCCATGACCAATAATACAGACATGGCGCGGATAGGTGAACGCAATGTCGAGGCCAGCAAGAAAAAGCTTAAGGAAATGCGGATTCCGATTTTGGCGGAGGATTGCGGCTTAAATTATGGGCGGACGGTGATTTTTGACCCTGCCACGGGTGACTTTAAAATCCGGGCAGTGGGCAAGCCGGAGAAAACCATATGAACGAGGTGAAAAAGAAACGCCGTTTTCTGGCCCCTATTTTTATGCTTTCGGCTGGCGCAATCGCCAGCATTACCATGTTTTTTATGGGTTATGAGCTAGAGCGGATGCTGCTCATTCTCTTGGTTTTTTTGCTACTGTTTTACGTGCTGGGTGCCTTTCTTTCGTATATGATAGGGCGCTTCGAGGCGCAAAACGAAGCCGAGCGGGCCGCCCAATTGGCCGAAGAAGGGGAAGTGATAGAAAAGGATGCAGAAGATGAGGACGCGGACAGGGCAGAGCCGGATGCTGCTTTTATGCAGGCGGCGGAGTTATCCGACGATGAGGACTAGGGCGCGGGTTACTGGCGTAGCATAAGCGTTAATACATATACAGACATAAAACAAACGGAGTTTGTAATTTGGACGAATTGGCAAGAAAAAAACTGTGGGATGAATATGCAAAGACTAGGGCCCACGATGTACGCGAACAGTTGATACTGGAGTATGCTCCGCTGGTGAAGTTGGTGGCGGGCCGCCTTAGCATGTATCTGGGCTACAATGTCGAGTATGACGATTTAGTGGGCTACGGCATTTTTGGCCTGATAGACGCGATAGACAAGTTTGACTCCATGAAGGAGGTAAAGTTTGAAACCTATGCCAGCCTGCGGATACGGGGGGCCATCTTGGACCAAATCCGCAAGATGGACTGGATACCGCGGACCATACGCCAGAAGCAAAAAAAGATAGAGACCATCATCAAAGAAATAGAGGCCACGACCGGCAGCTCGGCATCGGATGAGCAGATTGCCGCCCACCTGGGTATCACAAATGATGAATATGTGGAGTGGCAATCGCAGATGAAGGTCACGGGTCTGGTGTCGCTCAATGAATTCATGGACCAAGGGAGCGAAATTCCCCTGGATGAGCCGCAAAACCGCTCACGCTTCGACAGCCCGGAAGAAAAAATCGAAAAAGAAGAACTAAAGAAAATGTTGATGGAATCTCTGGAAGTACTGACAGAAAAAGAGAAAAAAGTCATCTTGTTCTACTACTACGAGGAGCTTAACCTAAAGGAAATTGCCCATATACTAGAGGTTTCGGAATCGCGTATCTCACAACTGCATACGAAGGCACTGTCTAAAATGAGAGTGAAGATGGGGAACTATATGGGTATTTTCACGGCGGGTTAATGGCAGGATAAAAAGGGGAATCCCTATGGCAAATGGATATTTTCAACTGTTTGTTAATCAGCAAGGTACCTATCTGCGCGTGGTGCGCGCAAATAGCGGCGCCCCCGAGGTAGATGCCCATGAGATAAAAAGTTATCTCGACAACCATAGCATCCCCTACGATCTGGGCACGCTGAGCCAAGGTCTGTCCGTCGCCCTTTCCGGCGGCGAGGCCCAGGCGCTCATCCCCCTATGCGCCCAGGCCATAAGGCCGGTGCATGAAACCTATAAAATAACTCTTAGCCCCGATAAAATGGTGGCCACGGCGCGTTTTTATCCGCCGTCTTTTTCTAAGGATGCGAGTGCGCAAGGGGCGCGGATTTCTGAAAACGAATTCATGCGCGACCTGTCTTTTCAAAATATCAGCCATGGACTAAAGAATGCGGAGATAAGGGCATTTTTTGAAAAGCCCGTCTATATGACGGATTGGGTGGTGGCCGAGGGCACGCCTCCGAGACAAGGCAGCAACGCCCGCATCGAGTATCTGTTTAATACCGACATAAATTCCAAACCGACCCTCAAGGAAGACGGCTCGGTCGATTTCTTTCATCTGAATAATATCAGTCATTGTAATGCCGGCCAGTTGCTGGCCAAACTGCATCCCGAAGACAAAGGCGAGGCCGGACATACGGTGCTGGGCGAGACCATACGCCCCCACGAAGTAAAGAGCCTGGCCCTGAGAAAATCCAAGCACGTCAGCATATCCGAGGATAAGCTGAGCATGAGCGCGGATGTGGATGGTCATGTGACGTTGGTGGACGGGCAGGTGTTTGTCGCCAACGTGTATACGGTGGATAATGTCAACGCTACCACGGGTAATATCGAGTTTGAAGGCAGCGTGGTGGTCTTGGGCAATGTGTTTACGAATTTTTCTGTCAGGGCCAAGGGTAATATCGAGGTGCGCGGCATAGTGGAGGGGGCTGTTTTAGAAAGCGGCGGCGATATTATCATCGACCGGGGGATGAAGGGCATGGGCAGGGGGAGCCTGAAGGCCGCCCAAAACGTCATTGCCCAGTTTTTGGAAAATGCCAAGGTGGAGGCCGGTGGATATGTCTCCACCGATGCCATATTGCATAGCGACGTTATTGCCGCAAACGAGATCAGTGTCACCAGCAAAAAAGGCTTTATCACCGGGGGCAGGGTCTGTGCCGGTTCCCTTATTCAAGTGAAAAACCTCGGTTCGGAAATGGGTTCGGACACGATGGTGGAAGTGGGGGTGGACCCGACGGCCAAGGTGCGTATCCAGCAGTTGCAAAAGCGGGTCAGTGAGCTGAACAAGGAGATAAAAGCGGCGCAGCCGATACTCAACTCCATGGCGCAAAAAATCGCCCAGGGGGTGCGGATGAGCCCGGACCAGATCAAAAATATCCAGCAGATGACGCTGGATAACAAAGCCAGAAATGAAGAGCTGGAAGCCAGTTTCGACGAAATGGACGAGCTGCAACAGAAACTGGAGCGCTCCGGTCAGGCGCAGGTGATTGTGACCGGTGATGTCTATGGCGGTACCTTGATCAGCATCGGAGACGTTTCCATGACTGTTCGTCAGACCATGTCGTATTGCCGGTTTGTGAAACATGGGGGCGAGGTCAAGATGACAGCGATTTAAGGAGGTGTTGTATGATTGTGAATAATCCCATCTCTCTACAAGGCCAGATAACACGGGCGCAGGACTTGTCATCCATCAAGCAAAATGAAGATAACCGCGCCTTCGTGACCCAACTGAATATGCAAAGGGTGCATGAAGACGAGGTAGAAACGCGGGCAAAACAGGTACAGGAAAAAGAGGATACGGAAAATGAGCCCGGACGCCATGATGCCAGGGAAAAGGGCCAAAACCAGTATTTTGGCGATGGTGGCCGGGAACGCAAAACGAAGGACGGCATCATCAGAAAAAAGGGCCCGGGAAATACGGAAATCATTGGTTTTGACATAAAAGTATGAGGCGTATGTTGAGATGACACAGTTGCAAATTACGCTCCTTATCATGGGGGGTATCATATTTATCATCAGCTTTTTTTTGCCCCAGGGACGAAAGAGCAAGGAAACAGAAGGGGAAATGCCGGAGCTTTCCAAGGACCAGGGCCGCCTTGTTGTGGAGCGGGAGCTGGAGGATGCCAAGCTGCGCATCGAAGAAATTGTTGATGAAACCATTTCCTATGCCATGGAAAAATCCGAGCGCGCGATGGACAGAATTTGCAATGAAAAGATGCTGGCTTTTGGCGAATACTCCGACACGGTACTTAATCAAATCCATAAAAATCAACAAGAAGCAGTGTTTCTCTATGATATGCTAAACCAAAAACACGCTGCCCTGGTGGAGATGTCTGACGCGCTGACCAAGGTAGCCCCGGTGGTTGAAACGTTCGCGCCGCTGGCGACATCGGCCCCCAAAGCCGACGCGGAGGAAGTGGCACAGATTGTGAGTGATGTGGCGCCTGGCCAGGATGAGGGGCGCGTGGATGCCCTGACAGGGGAAGATGATGATGCCGGCCCGCGCAATAACAATGACATTATCCTGGAAATGCATAAGCAGGGCGAATCTGACATGAGCATAGCGCGCCGGTTGGGGCTGGGTATCAGCGAGGTCAAGCTGGTGATAGATTTGTTTGAGGAATAGGGGCCGTAAAGATGAATTGGAAATTCTATATACGGGGATTGGGGATAGGCATCCTGGTCACGGCGGCGATTTTGAGTTTTAGCGCGCCGGGCAGTGCCGGTGCGTTGAGCGATGATGATGTGCGCGAACGCGCCCTGGCCCTGGGTATGATAGATAACGTTGCCATATCACAGTTGGCCAGTGGGGAGGCGGAGGTGGCGACACCTACGGCCTCGCCGGCACCGACAGCGGCGGCAACACCCACGGCTTCGCCCACGCCGTCACCGTCGCCGTCGCCAGAGGCATTGCCATCGCCGACAGCGGCAGACAATACATCAGGGGGGGATACGGATGGTGATAGTGATACGGATGGCGATATAGGCGGTGATGCTGTTACGGATGGCGACGGCGATACTTTAGGCGACATTGTCGCCTCTGGCGACGGCGAAATCGTCGTCATTCAAATAAACTCCGGCGATGATTCCTATCGCGTGTCCAGCCGCTTAGAAAACGCGGGTCTTGTGCCGCTGGCCTCCGAGTTCAACAACTACTTAATAGAAAACGGCTATTCCCGTTCACTGCGCCCGGGCAGCCATGAGATTATGATGGGCACTGATTTTGAGACAATGGCGCGGATATTATGCGGACGCAGCACGGCGGACTGAGCTGTATGGCAGAAAAAAATTTCTTGACATCATGGATGGGGCATGATATTATGTCAAAGTGCCCGAATTCATGCAGATGGGAGCGGGCAAAAAGCAGAGTATCCACTCTCACCCTGTAGCCGCCCCAGGTGTGCTCACAGGTGTCGCCATGTAGGCGTATATTCGCGTAGATAGTACCGCATATCCCTGTGGTATATATGTGTCTGTTGCGTATGTTAGTGGATGGCCATGCTGTCCACTATTTTTTATCTAAGGAGGGTAAAGCTATTAACGATTTGATGGTTAATGAGCAAATCAGGGACAGGGAAGTGCGTGTTATCGGTGAGGGCGGCGAGCAACTGGGGGTCATGCCCATCCAAGAGGCGATGCGGCTGGCTACGGAGGCCGGACTAGACTTGATAAAAATTGCTCCCAAAGCCGAACCGCCTGTTTGTAAGATAGTGGAGTACGGCAAGTTCCGGTATGAGCAGACCAGGCGGGAAAAGGAGGCCAGGAGGAAGCAAAAAACGGTAGAAATCAAGGAAATCCGCCTGACACCCAACATAGATACCCATGATTTGGAAACAAAGCGCAAGACTGCGCAGAAGTTTCTCGAAAAAGGCGACAAGGTTAAAATAACGATGCGTTTCCGGGGCCGCGAAATGGCCCATATGATGAAGCATAAGCATATTCTGGATGAGTTTGCGGATTATTTTGCCGGCATAGCCATAATCGAGAAGGCGCCCAAGGTAGAAGGGCGGTCCATGACAATGTTTTTGTGCGAAAAGAAAAGTGATAAGAAAAATTAGCGGTGATATTTACTGACAAGGAGGATTGAAATGCCCAAAATGAAAACACGGCGCTCGGCCGCCAAACGCTTTAAGATGACAGGCACCGGCAAGTTGAAACGGAATAAGGCCTATAAAAGCCATATTCTGACCAAGAAATCCACCAAGAGAAAACGGAACTTGCGTAAATCGACGATAACCGATGAATCGAATGTAAAGAATATGAAGAAAATCCTGCCGTATATGAAGTAAACATAAAATAAGGAGGTCAAGATGGCAAGAATAAAAGGCGGCATGAGCGCCAAAAAAAAGCATAAACGGGTATTAAAACTGGCTAAAGGTTTCAGGGGTGCCAGGAGTAAGCAGTACCGGGTCGCCAAACAATCGGTGATGCGCGCTTTGGCATCGTCCTATGTGGGCCGTAAGGAAAGAAAACGCCAATTCCGGCGGCTGTGGATTGTGCGGATCAACGCCGCCTGCCGTTTGAACGGATTGCCCTATAATAAATTCATGTTTGGCCTTAAGCAGGCCGGGGTCGAGATAAACCGTAAGATGCTGGCAGAAATGGCCGTGAATGATGCGGCGGGTTTTGCCTCCTTGGTGGAGACGGCCAAAGCCGCAGTGGGGGAGAAGATCGCATAATGTTTGATATTCGCTGCGCAGTGCACTGCTTGCGTGGCGGGTGGTAAGTTGCAAATGCCGCATATGCTGCGGCGCATCGGGGTGTAGCTCAGCTTGGTAGAGCGCTACTTTAGGGAAGTAGAGGCCGCAGGTTCAAGTCCTGTCACTCCGAGGGGTATCCAAGGCCGCAGGGTCGCTTATTTGGTGGGCTTGCGGCTTTTTTGTTTGGCGGTAGGGGTCATATGACCTAAGCTAAATTATTTTAAGAAAGGATTTGGAAAAATGGAAAAAAAAGGTATGGATCAATTTATTATGTTGTTGGCCGAAAACCCGGAGCATCAGGACAAAGCTAAAAGCTTTGAAGGCGATATGGACGCGCTAGCGGATTATGCGCGCAAGTTGGGCTATGACATTACAGCGGATGAGCTCCGGGAGTCTTCAGAAAAATCCAGACAGTTAATAAAAAGCCGGCTGCAAAAAGTGCAAGACTCCACCACATCGCTTGGTCCCGGCGCGCGGGAGTTTTACGCGCTGATGAAGCTGGCCGAAACGGACGAGGCAGTGGCCGGACGGCTGACAGAACTAAGCACGGGCACGCCGGAGGCCGTGGTAGCCTACGGCAGGGAAAAGGGATTTGATTTTAGCGAAGAAGACATGCAAGCTATTGGCAAATATGTGCTTGAGCTGTCCGACGAGCTAAGCGAAGCGAAGAGGAACTGGAATTGCCGGTCGGCGGCACCGACCTCTTGAATTTTCATGCTGAAAAGTAAGCCCTAAAAATCTTCATCGTCTTCATCGCCATCGTCGTCGCCCCAAGCACTATATTGGCTGACATTCCCCACACTTTTAAGGATGGCATATCTTTCAGTTGGCTCGTCAATTACGCGCAGGACTTTGATTTGAAATCGCCAATCGTCCCCATAATCAAAAATATACAGGAATTTGTCACCCTTCATCAGGCGTAACTTTGTCAGTTTCACCTTGTCCGTAAAGCCAAGCGCACCATCTAAGTCACCTCTGGGACAAACAAATTCGGCATCAGAATCCCAAGCACGGTTATTCATGAAGAAGGAATGAAGATGGTCATCGTAAAAACCAAATGCGCTCAGTATCACGCTGCTAAGCGATGACAGTGTCGCCCCTTCCCCGATTTGAATGTGCCTGTAGCAGCCTGTGCCTATTGAAACGCTTAAAACCAATGACTTTGCCATAATCGTGTGTACCTCTCTCAATGTTTTCGTATCATGTAGTAGAATCTGCGGCGAAACGAATGCTGTAATCGTCAAGCCATGGAAAGGACAATTCTTTATAAGCACCCATCTACTCCAGAAGGATAGGCAATGTGCGCTTTCTTTTAAGTTTAACTGAGATAGTACGAATCCGCTCATACAGCAGCGGCAATATTCCCGGGAAGCGCATCTTTGCGGGGATATCGTCGAAGAGCGCGGTCTCGGCCATCTCGAAGGCGGGGAGGAAACCCAGCTCATGGATGTCGGCCAAAAAGACCTGCCCATTGGAATATCCCGTCGGGATGTGGACGCTGTAGTCAAAGACCGGCACCATGTCAAAGCGTAGCGCCCCCGTTTCCTCGTGGAGTTCGCGTCGCGCTGCTTCCATGGGGCTCTCGCCCGGCTCGATGTGCCCGCCCGCCGTCTCGAAGCCTGCGCGTTCCTTCGCCCGGCAATACAGCCATTTATCCTGATGACGGGCAAAGATAACGACAAAGCGGTAAGCTTTCAGGACATCCAAATCATAACAGCGGACGACGCATTTACTATAATCAGCGGCCTGCCCCGGATTAAACAGGTCGATTTTTTTCATGCCCATGCAGCCGTTGTCATTAAAATCCGCCCGCACGACCCAGGGCAACAAATCGACCATGGCCATAAAGTCCTCGTGTCCGTATGTCGGGTCAAAATGCCGGATGATCATGGATAGAGCCACGCCGTGCGTTCCGATGGCGATGGTCCGGCCCCTGTATTTTTCTAGTACGCCTTCCAGGGTGGCAATATTTCGCTCCATCACTGCCGCCAGGCTCTCCAGCCCCGGCTCTGTATAAGAAAAGTCCTGCCACTGACGTTCAACGAATGACCAAAACGCCGTTTCTTCCAACCATCTGCTAAAGACCTGCTCATGGAAACCCGCCACCGTCTCCACTGCCAGACCCTTTTTGTCCGCAAAATCCGCCACCGTGTCGATGGCGCGTTTATACGTGCTGCTGAGCACGGCCTCGATGCCCTTGTCCCATAGAAAATCCGTCACCAGGGCGCGGTCCGCCATGCCCTTTGCGGTGAGCGGCCTGTTGGGGCTGTCGTGGTCGGCATTGTCCGCCTGGGCGTGGCGGATGAAGTAGACGCTTGTGTAGGGTGTGTTAATCATGATACACTGATACTAGCAAAAAATCCCCCAAGCGTCAACTGCCGGAAAGAGAGCCATGATAATAAACGCGAAAAGAACGGCCACCCTTCTCCTATCCCTGTCCTTTTTGCTCACGGCCGCCTGCACCCGTACAGACGACGTAAATGTCGATCATTATGGGCGCAGGGAGCTTGTTCTGGCGTCTTATACCAACCTCGCCAAGCTCAATAGAATGGTGGCCGATTTCAACAATAATAGCGAGGATTATTACATTACAATCGATGTGTATGAAACATACGGCGATGATCCCCAAGAAAACATGGAGGCTTTTAAGCGATTCAGCACCGCCGTCATGTCCCCCAATACCTCGCGCTATCCGGACATAGTGGTGTCAAACACGAGCAGCTACCCGATGTTTGCCCAGCAGAGGACGCTTGCGGACCTGGGGCCCTATCTGGATGCCGATGAAAACCACGACCCTGCCGCCATGTTCGAAGGCGTACTTAATGCCCTGTATGTCGATGACAGGCTCTACGGCGTGGTGGCGGATTTCATCCCCCACATCCTGGTGATGAACGACGCGGCCGCGACCCTGGGCCTGTCTTTGGAAACAGTGACCGCATTGCAAAGCCAGGCCGATTACCCCGTCTCGGGCATTTATGACCGCTGGAACAACCTGGGTTTTTGGTTGTTGGCCTACTTGAATGAATTCATCGACTGGGAGGCTGGAACCTGCGACTTTTCCGACCCGCGTTTTATGGCCTTGGTGGAGATGACGCTGGCCTATCCATCCTCCTTTGACCCGGACAGCCTGGCCGAGGCGGCAAAGGACGGGCGGCCAATTTACATGAATATTGAGCTGCGTAGCCTCTATCAGCTCCAGGCCATCATCAACCTCTTTGGCGGTGAGTTCAGCGTGTCCGGTTTTCCCGGCAATGAAGAAGAAATAAACATTCTTAGCAGCGGCATATACTCGATAACAGCCCATTCCCGGCAAAAGGATGCTGCCTGGGCGTTCATCAGTGGTTGCCTGAGCGATGAGTATCAGGCCACCCACGCCGCCCTCTGGTACTTTGACCTGCCTGTTTCCCGAAAGGCCTTTGAAGACCTGGTGGAGAGGCAATCGGAGGAAGAACTAATCGACGGGCGGGCGCGGATTTGGGAGAGTGTCACCATTGGCCCTGACAGCTACGAGATGACCTTTCTGCACGCGGATACCGTCGCCGCCTACCGCCGTATACTGGACATGGACATGAACATGCCCATTGTCAGCCAGGCGGCCATACAGATTATTTTCGAGGAAGTGTATGAGTATTATGACGGCAAACGAAGCATGGAGCAGATGATACACAACATAGAGAATCGGGTGGGCTTGTATTTGAAGGAAATTATGTAACGCCTCTCCAGATTCTTCACAAGATTCTTCACTCCGCGTCGCTTCGTTCAGAATGACACTACATTTTACTGTGTCATTCTGAGCAAAGCGAAGAATCTTTTTTTTCATAAATCGCTTGACACTACCGCCTTGTATTTTTTTAGCCATATATGTATAATAAGTTCAATGCCCCCCACCCGGAGGAAACCACCATGAACCAAACAACACAAACCCGCATCTGGCCCGACTACGATAGCCTCCACGAATGGGAGCAATACCACGCCCAACTGCCCATCGAATACCGCCAGTCCTTGGAGGAAGGCTTGGACATTGCCGCCCATGAGGATTTGTTCAAGGCGATATCAAAAATGGCCAACAGCCCGCAAAAAGAAAAAATGGCCGACATCCTCTATGAAATTGTCGCGAACTGCCCGCAGGTGGCAGACCATAAATACGATGAGCCCTCGGACTTAGAAAACATCCGCGCCCTGCGCCCGCAATTTGACCATCAGCCCCACGTCATGCCCGACACCAACACCATGCAGGATAAAATACTCGGCGCCTGGCTGGGCCGCACCTGTGGCTGTCTCTTGGGTAAACCCATCGAAGGCATAAGAACTAACGAGCTGTGGCCGCTATTAAAGGCTAGCGGCAACTTCCCCCTGCACCGATACATCAGAAAAACGGACATCAGCGCGGATATGTATGAGAACTTTAACTATGACTTGAAGGATAAATGCTTTGCCGACACCATTGCCCATGCCCCGGTGGACGATGACACCAACTACACCGTCCTGGCCCATCTGCTGCTAAATAAATACGGGCGCGGATTCACGCCACAAGATGTCGCCCGGACATGGCTTGCCTGCCAGCCCAAGGATGCCTACTGCACGGCGGAACGAGTGGCATTTTGCAATCTGGTGAAAGGCTATATGCCACCGGCTTCGGCCATTTACAAAAACCCCTACCGCGAATGGATAGGCGCCCAGATCCGGGCGGACTATTTCGGCTACATAAACCCCGGCGACCCGGAAATGGCGGCGGACATGGCCTGGCGCGACGCGTCCATCTCCCATGTAAAGAACGGCATATACGGCGAAATGTGGGTGGCGGCGATGCTAGCAATGGCTGCCATAAGCGATAATGTCATGGACATAATCCGCGGCGGGCTGGCCCAAATCCCCGCAAACAGCAGGCTCCACGAGGCCATTGCGGCCCTGCTTAAGGACTATCAAAACGGCCAGGATGCGGACAGATGCATAAGCAACATCCATGCCGCCTATGATGAAAACGATGCCCATGACTGGTGCCACACCATCCCCAACGCCCTGATCGTGGCGGCGGCCCTGCTGCATGGCGGTGGCGATTTTTCAAAAAGTATCTGCATGGCCGTGCAGGCCGGCTTTGACACCGACTGCAACGGGGCGACCGTGGGTTCCATCCTCGGCATGAGGGGCGGCAGCACCTGCATCGGCCCCGACTGGACCGCGCCCTTAAACAACTGCCTGGACACGTCCATCTTTGGGGTGGGCAAGGTGAATATCAGCGAGATGGCACAGGCCACGATGCGGCATTTATAGGAGGAATTTTTTATGCCAAACATAGTTATCGCCAACGAAGACAGACGGGAAGGTGAACAGTGGAAAAGCCAGCTACTGGCCGCCAAATGCGAAAACGTAATTTACTGCGACAATATTTCCGCCTTGGTCTACACCCTCTCCCGCGAGAACATCCATATTGTCGCTGTGTCCGTCCATATGATAAAACAAGACGTGTCGGATATACTGCGCTCCATCACCACGTTTTTCCCCCGCATCCACATTGTCGTCATCGGCAACATGCCCGGCGAGAGGATGGCGGAATTACTAAACGGCTTGGAAAATGTGGCCGTCCGCAATGTTTTTAGCACGGACATAATCAAATATTGGTCCTTTCCCGAGCTACTGGATCAAAACGAGGACCTGCCCTATCTGCTTAGCGAACACTTTATAAGCGACGCGGAAGTGATGGAGTGCTACCCTGAATTCATCAGATATCACTCGGCCCCATACTGCGTGATTAGCGTTAGAATCACAACGTCTTCACATGCGCAGGCACTGAGCGAGATGGTAAAGGAGGATGGCCCCTTAAAAAAGATAAATGCCGAGGTAATATGTATGTCGCCGACGGAGATATGCATCGTCTTATCGCGGGTTAAGGGTGCCGAAGTCTGCTATAACTGCGCCATCAGCGTCCGCCATCTGCTGCTCCAATCCTCCGATGCTTCTTTCAATATCGGGATCAGCCGTATCAGGGAGCGGGCCAGCGAGCTGTATGTCTGCCGCAAGGAGGCCCTGCGGGCCGCCACCGCACACTATCAGTTTGGGCGCGACAGCATCATCCACATCGAATACCTGAGTGAAAATGATTTTGAATATGCCTACCCCCTGCACAAGGAAAAAAAGATGATAGAGCAGGCGATGGACGGCAATAAGGAAGGCGCCCTGAATATGCTGAATGAGATCTTTGTGGTGCTGGGCTGGCAGCGAAAGGTCCACCCCTCCCTGGTGAACAAGGTCGGATTGGGTATAGTTGTCCGCTTAAATATCGCCGCCATTTCCAGGGGTAAATATTTTGAAATGACCCAAACCGAAGCCATGAACCACGGCAGCCTCTTTGAAGCCAAAACCACCGAGGAAGTTTATGCCTTCCTCGAAAAATCCATCAGCCACTTTGCCGATGAGATAGATGCCCTCTACAATCTGCGCAAAGATGCCCTGTATATGCGCCTGGTGGATATGAAGAGCAGCGACACCCCCATCGACATAAAGAACTTGGCCGACACTTTCCGCACCACCATCGCCTTCCTGAACAGCGCCGTGACACAAAATTCCACTGAGAATATTTTTGATTATATTAGGGTTTAGGGGGTGGGGAATCAATCGGCGCTCCATCGGCGCTTACCGCCGATTGGCCGCCGATTGACAAAAGCACCATGCTTATACTTCCCCCTCAGCCCCACACCAACTCCCACAACCTTTCATAACTATCCACGACATCATACACCACATTGTCACCACTGATGGCGTGGAAATGCTCACGGGCGCAATGGGCTTTGGCTGCTTCTATTTTACGCAGTTCCAGTGAGGACATATCGCCCTTGGTTTCGGCAACAAAATAAATATGCTTCACCGACCCTTCATAAAACGCTATCGCCCAATCGGGGTTATATTTGCCGACGGGGGTGCTGATATAAAAGCCCCGCGGCAGTATGACATAGACCTCGACTTCCTCGCCGTGGCCTTCTGCTCGTTGATGATATTGGTGGCACGGATGATATATTCCTCCGGATTGTCCGCAAACTGATCAAAGACATTTTTATCCAGACCGACCAGAATCTTCACCACGGCCTTGCGGGTAAGCCCTGTCTCGGCCACGAACTTCCCGACCAGGTCGTAGTGTATGGATGAGGCGGCTTCCATCCGGCCCTGCGCCGGGCGCCGCGTCATGTAAGGCGCGGCATCCTCACTCACCATGCCCTGCGATGCAAAAGCCTCGCCCGCTTCCAGTTGCTCCTTGGATTCCATCCTGGCCACCTGTTCGCCATATTCCAGCTTATAATAGTTTTTCGACACACGCAGCCTGTCATTCAATGCCCCGGTGGTATTAAGCACCAGCTCATCCTCATTAAATCCCACGGTATAATAGCTCTTTTGGTTAATGCGCGACCACAATGCCTTGAAGGCCCTGCCATCCATTTTTTCTTTATCCAGGGTGTTTTCGACAGTATTTTTGCGGGCATCTTCGGGCCTGCCCACATTCGGGTCGTAGATGGAATCCAATAAAGCGATGACCTCGGCGACGCGGTCAGCGGCTTCATCGGCCACAGCGATGACCCCAGCCTGCTTATCCTCGTGATACTTTTCGGTCAATTCACCGCGCTTTATATAGGCATTTTCAATGAGGCTTTCATATATGGCATGGGCCGTATCCTCACCGAATTTCTCGACGAACAAGCTCACTTCCACCTTACGCGGGCGCTCGGCCACCGCCTCGGCCATCTCGCTTTGCAGGGTCTTTACGAAGCTGTCATAGCTTTCATTGGCAATGACCGTCAGCACATTTATGTTGTGGACTTCCTCACGGGAAAGGACGCTTTCGTCCATCCGTTCGCCGCTTTGATTGACGCACAGGCGCAGGCCCCGCCCGACCTCCTGACGCTTGCGGACATCGCTGCCGCTCTGCTTCAAGGTGCAAATCTGGAAGACGTTCGGATTATCCCAGCCCTCGCGGAGCGCGGAATGGCTGAAGATGAAACGCACCGGCTCGCCACGGTCGAGCAAGCGCTCCTTGTCCCGCATAATCAGGTCGTAGGCATCGGCATCGTCGGAGGTACGCTCCCTCCTGTCGCCGAGCTTGCTGTCAACCATGCGGCCGCTTTTTTTGTCAATGGAGAAATACCCGGCGTGTGTTTTTTCTACCTCCATACCGTTAAGGTATGCGATGTATTCCGGCGCATCGCTTAATTTAATCTGCATATTGCCCACAACAG
>Ga0099364_10007422_pt1 | contig 15658 bp, 18 predicted proteins | sample TergutTh196P3_FD_73070 | JGI IMG/M metagenome (GOLD analysis project Ga0099364, IMG submission 73070) | Microcerotermes parvus P3 segment gut microbial communities from Pointe-Noire, Republic of the Congo - Th196 P3 | ecosystem: Host-associated > Arthropoda: Insects > Digestive system > Gut ...
TGACGGCTTCCACTCTATACCACGAAGAACAGTTTCAAACAGATCATCTTCAAACTTGAAGGCCATAACTGTAGCTACATAATCAATATCATCGCTACTACCCATAATAACAACAATAATGGCAAGCACAGCAACAGCGGCAAGGATAAACAGCAATTTCTTCGACTTCTTTTTCTTGGGTGCAACAACTGGAGATTGTGTTTGAGCAACAGATGCCGCACTTTCCTTTTGCAAGCTGTTACCACATTTGGAACAGAACGCCGAAACCTCATCGTTTTTGGTACCACATTTGGAACAGAACATTTGTATTTCCTCCTTAGTTTATATATATTGCTATCACCTTAGCTGAATATTCTCCAACTCTGGCAATCTTGGCACATCCACGTACTATCCGTTACTGGCTTCTAAGGTTGGTAATGAATTCCGGGCGATATAAACGCATTGTTAAATCAACCTTATCACCACGATAATGTTTAAATAACTTGAGCATCAAGTCGCGGCCAATAAGCCCAAATAATTCAAGATAAACACTTTTTATTGCAACCAGCCTACAAGACGTAGGCGTGTTTCAGCAAAAAAGCAATTTAAATAGAAGAAAACACGTATTAAACTCATAGCGAATTCTCTCCTCATAAAATACATTCTAAACGCATCAACTAGACCATAAACAACAAACTGACTATATGCCTTCTGTTATTATAGCAGAACTGACCTTATAGTACAAGGAGATTGTTTTATTTTGATGCTTCACGGAGGGTGTATTGTAGGAGGTCAGGTAGTGAATTACATAGAACTGGGTAAGAGGATCAAAGTCGCAAGATTAGCCGCCGGACTAACGCAAGAACAGCTTGCGGAGAGAATAAATCTGTCCAGCGGCCATTGTGCTCATGTGGAACGAGGTACAACAAAGGTGTCGTTGTCGGCTCTGGTCAATATCGCCAACGCCTTGAAAACTACACCCGACAAACTGCTGATCGACAACAATTACCAAGCAACCCCTCATCTATTAGAGGAAGCACAGGCACTATTTGAGGATTGCGACCCCGATGAAATATACGTCATCCTGCAAGCCGCAGCCACAATTAAGAAGTCTATTAGGGTTCGGAAACTAAAGCGGATGGATTAACCAGGCGCAAACGCTGGTTTCCCAGAAATATTATATAGCTTAGTGGTTCAATTCGATGATGCTGATTTTCCGGTAATACCGATAGTCAAACGCAATGCGCATGTCTTGAAACAGGAATTCGTGTTTGAAATCAGTACGGATCAATCCGTCCGGGGTTTGCATCGGCTCGTTGTCGCCCGAATCTACTTCAATGTCAGGAGCCGGAATACTCTGAGCCTCGTACAAACAGTCGGCTTCGTCCATGACGTAGAACTTGAAGTCCTCCAATTTTGGATTAATACCGTTGCTGTTTTTGCCTCTCACCGTAACGCTGAATAGAAGATTCGTCGCTTCAAACCCGTAGTCCGAAGGATTCTCTAATGTTATGTTGACAGATAGGTTTTCATCGTGGAATATCCCGGAAAATTTCAAGTGCTTCAACATGAACCAGTCATCTCCTTTCCTCAATTATTTTATATGGTACGCGACAATGCGGGTACTTGGTTTTGTCATAACACGCGAACATCCTGCCGCAGGGCAAATATCGTACTCGCCATTAACGAAATCGTCCTCAAGCAGCGTTTCGGGATGCTGCCAATCCACACGATCAAATAGACTCCAAGCCGATCCTATATTCGTGAGGGAATTTTTTGGCGGATTCCTTGTTGGTGAAATCCATTGATATTCCCCTTGATACGGAACTCCTAATACCTCGATGAAGAAAACCTGTCACGTTCGATCGGAACATGTTCTTGGCTTACTCTCCACATGGTATATCAGCAACAACCTGTAGCTCCCAGCGGAGACAGTGCTGCACAGTTCCGGTTTCATTGTGATTAGCTGAAAATTGCTTGTTGAATGTTGCGTCCTGCAATAATCATTTCTATACCCCCCTAAAATAAAATCCCTCTGCCGTGACCGGCAGGGGGATTTTCATTGATGTTATAAATTTATAATATATAATTGAGAATACTGAAGATACTTGAATTCTTTATTTTGGCCATATAATTAAGGTGACAGAATGTGCGGAAGTGTGATAGAGATAGACGATGAAGAACTGAGCGGGATAGTTGAAGAGGCGGAAAAAAATGTGAGCGAACAACAGTTTTCTTTCACATTCAAGCATGTGACGTTAATCTGTGTCCGAAAGGAATGGTTATAGCTATGAATACTACAGAAAAAAACGAATTTGGTAATTCGGTCAATACGAAATACCGAAGAATTATTTCGCCGATTCCCGTTCCAGAATCCAAGCATATTATTAATCAATTAAGGGAATATGAGCCTGTTTCCATGAGCGGACAACCGGAGGTTGTATGGGATAGAGCAAAAGGATTTAATGTATATGACAGGTATGGAAATAAATGGATAGATTTTACTTCCGGCGTATTGGTAACAAATACAGGACATGGCAATGAAACAGTAAGCAAAGCAATAATCGGTATGGTTCAGCACGGCCTTCTGCATAATTATTGCTTTCCTTCCGAAATACGAGCAGATCTGGTCAAGAAGCTGAGTGATATGGCGCCTGCTCCTTTAAAAAAAGTATTTCTGCTGTCTACGGGTTCTGAAACCGCAGAATGTGCAATTAAGTTAGCAAGGACCTATGGCACAAGAAAATATGGGAATCATAAGAAAAAAATAATTACATTTTACGACGCGTTTCATGGAAGAACTATGGGTTCACTGATGGCTGGAGGTTTGCCTCCGGCGAAATCCTGGATAATCAATATTGACCCGGATTTCAATCAAGTTCCTTTTCCTAATGCATATATACATTCTTGGGCAGATGAAAATGCCGCTGACTATTCGGATGAGGTTTGTTTTTCGCATTTTCTTAATGCGCTTAAAGAACAGAATATAAAGAGCGAGCATATTGCAGGAATCATGAGTGAAACCTATCAAGGGGGCTGGGGACAGCTTATGCCAAATGGATTCGCAAAACTGCTGAGAAAGTTTTGCGACGACAATGATATTATTTTGATATTAGACGAAGTGCAATCCGGCATGGGCCGCACCGGAAAATTATTTGCATTTGAACACAATAATATAGTTCCCGATATTATCTGCTGTGGGAAAGGAATCAGCAGTTCTCTGCCTTTATCCGCTGTTATTGGCCGAGCCGATATTATGGATTTGTATGGGCCTAACGAGATGACAAGTACGCATACCGGTAACCCTGTGTGCTGCGCTGCTGCGTTAGCAAACCTAAATTACCTGTTTGATAATCACCTTATTGAAAAAACTTTTTCTCTTGGTTCCATTTGCAGAACCTTTTTTAAAGGATTACAAGAAAAATATAAGGATTACATTGGTTGTGTCAACGGTATTGGATTAGTGTGGGGCATCTTGTTTGTCAAAAAAGAAACTCGTGATGGCGATAATGCATTAGCGAAAAAAATCGTCAGTGAGGCTGTCCAAAAAGGTTTGCTATTGTTTGCGCCGGTGGGTAATGGGGCGTTGATAAAAATTTGTCCGCCTTTAGTAATCACCGAAGAAGCTTTATTAGAAGGATTAAATACCTTTGATGAAGCAATCAATGAAGTGGTATGCTGAGCTTTCCAAGCGCATGGAAACAGGCATGATACAGGGGGACGGTAGTATCAGAACTGAAACACGTATTCATGTGAACAATGTTTCTCAAACAGTTTTGTATTTAGCGAGTCTTCCTTTGGAGGCTAACGTGCCTTTTCTGACCATCACGTCCAATACGATGCCGTTCATCGGCAGGGGGTAAATGATCTATCATGAACACATTAATATCAGTATCCATTTCGCCAATAGGCGTGGGAGAAGAACTTTCACAACATGTAGCGGAGGTTATTCGGGTGATCCGTGAATCGGGTCTGCCTAACCGCACTACTGCTATGTCTACCGAAATTGAAGGTGAATGGGACGAAGTGATGAAGGTGGTAAAGGATGCAACGTTTGTGCTGGCTAATAAGGGGCTGCGCACGGGGGTAACACTGAGAGCCGATATTCGCCCCGGCTTTACGAATACACTGAACGCGAAGATTGAGAGGATCAATAGCATTTTAGATGGCAGTAATGAACGTTTGGATGCTAAAGGATAAATCAAAAAATTCATTGAAGGCTGAATCATCTCTTGCCGATGGAAACGTATTGTTCAAGATAGGGTGCCATTTATCTTCTTCAAAAGGGTACCTTGCTATGGGCAAGGAAGCGATAGGCATAGGGGCCAATACATTCCAATTTTTTACCCGTAATCCCCGTGGCAGTGCTGCGAAGACTTTTAATGAAGCTGATGTCACAGCTTATTTAGCGTTTGCTGTGGAGAATAATTTGCAGCCTATTCTGGCCCACGCCCCATATACCCTGAATGCTTGTGCAAAAGACGAGGGCATACGCAAATTTACTATGGAAACAATGGCGGATGATCTACGTCGGCTGGAATATGTGCCTGAGTGTTTTTACAATTTCCACCCTGGCAGTCACGTACAGCAGGGTATTCCTACCGGCATAAAGCGTACCGCGGAAACGCTGAACGAGATATTGAAGTCCCATCAATCCACAATTGTACTCTTGGAAACAATGGCGGGAAAAGGCAGCGAAATCGGTGGTTCCTTTGTAGAAATCCAGAACATCATTGATGTGGTAGACATGAAAGAACGGCTTGGCGTCTGCCTCGATACCTGCCACGTATTTGACGCGGGCTACGACATAGTAAAAAATCTCGATGCCGTTCTGGATGAATTTGACCAAATCATTGGATTGGAACGATTGAAAGCAATCCACCTGAATGACAGCATGAACCCACTTGGAAGCCGCAAAGATCGCCATGCGAAGATAGGTGAGGGACACATCGGCGTAGAAGCGTTCATACGAATTATCAACCATCCAGCGTTGAAGGCTCTGCCTTTTTATTTGGAAACGCCTAATGACGTGCCAGGCTACGCTAAAGAAATCGCTTTGCTAAAAAACGCGTACTATAAAGAATGCGGTACTCTCGTGGAGGATGATAACGCCAAGGTGAAACGTAACAGCAGGCGGTTGCTTAAACCAGGATTTGGAGGCGGCGGATGATAAATCTATACGGAACTCTGGGACCCGCCTGCTGTGAGGTTTCGGTGCTACGCGAAATGTTTGTCCAGGGTATGACTGGAGTTCGGCTCAATCTCTCCCATGTCAGGCTGTCCATGTGCCAAAAGTGGGTTGAAAACCTCTTTACCGCTGCGACTGCTATCGGAGTTCCTACGGAATTAATAATTGACTTGCAGGGGCCGGAGCTGCGAGTGGGTATCCTGGACTCTCCAATAACCTTGGTTGAAGGCGAATCTATCCGATTGGGAGAAGAAGGGATCCCGGTTCCAAAGCAGATTTTCCCCGGGCTGGAAAGCGGGCAAGAAATCCTGTTAGATGATGGCCGTATGACGGTTCGTGTAACCTCGGCTTTTGAAAACCACGCTTTTTGTCATATAGTGATCGGGGGAGTGTTGGCGTCTCGGAAAAGTGTCTCCTTGCCGGGCCGAAACATTCAATCGCCCATCATGACGCAAGCCGATCTGGAAAATTTGTTACTGATTAAAGAATACGGTGTAACCGGGGTAATGCAGCCCTTTGTCCAAAGTGGCGAAGAACTCCGGAGCGTACGCCGAGCCCTGCGGCAAGCGGGCGCGAGTGACGTCAAGCTCTATGCGAAACTGGAAAACGTGCGAGGAGTAGAGAATCTTCCTGATCTGATACCGGAAGCGGATGAAATCGTAATAGCCCGAGGGGACTTGGGTAATGCCTTTCCTGTTTGGGAGTTGCCGGGCATCCAAAAGGATGTCGCGTCAATATGCCTAAAAGCAGGTAAACCTGTCATGGTTGCCACCCATATACTCTACACGATGGAGCAGGCAGCGGTTCCTACTCGGGCAGAGATCTCCGATATTTTCAATGCCGTTTTGGATGGCGTCTCATCGCTGCTCGTCACCGGTGAGACCGCTGTGGGGAAGTACCCAACGGAAGTGATGCGCTTCCTGCGTCTGACTGCTCAAGAGGCATTCCGGTATAAAAACCGCGTTCAGTAATCGGCAATGGTGTCAGGATCCAGCGTAGGCGATTAATGGAAGCGCCGTTAAAGCACTCCCACTTTGATACATCATCTTGCTTGTCAGATTTTTTACTAACGGCGTTCCGTCTTTTGTTTTTAAGGTAATATCCCGCTTGCCAGCCGCCTATAAATGTATTGGTTTCACTGGGTTTACCGTGGGTTCTATAAGACACATTGTTCAAATGGATGAAACGTAAACGTGATCTCCGTTTTTCAGTTCCACCCCGAAAACGCGCTTAGGCCGTTCCGTACCCGGGCACTCCAAAAGAATGTCCAAATCTTCGTGTATCCAATACCGCCCGTCTTTACGGAATCCAGCCGGCGCAAGCACCGAGTCGAGGCGCGGAGAGCTGTAACAAAGGTCGATGTCCTGTGTGGCGTAATTCCCCGCTGTATAAAACGCAACAGCCGATCCTCCTACCAGCACCGGAAAATCGTTGACGTTCAAAATGCCTAACTGACGGTTCAACCATCCCAGGAAATATATTTTGCGTTCAATGGAAGTCCCGGCAGACCGCAAAATGTCCCTAAGTTCTTCCGACATAACGTGTCCCCTTACGCTTAAGACATATTCCCAATCATAGCATATGAGTATCTTTCAAAAACCGCTGTGGCGCAATATGGGAATTCCTTTTTCATCAATATACCGCGATTACACGGAGAATGGCGCTTATTTTGTGTTACTATTTTACGAGCAAACGTGTGAACACACGCGTCAAAAAGGAAGGATTTCCATGGCTGAACATGCGTCCCGCTCCGAAACCCGCGTTGGAGATGTCGATAGCGAAAAAAAAAGGCTTTTTCAGAACGCGGTGGATATGGAAAAAGAGCTTATGAGGATGAAACGCGCCGAAAAAATATTGCGCGAGGTTGAGCTGCGTTATCTGGCGCTTATGGACAGCGCCGTATTCCTGTGGGCCGTATTCGCCCCGGACGGCAAATTCCGCGCCATGAACCGCCGGGCGGAAGACTTTTTCGGGTTTCAGGTAAAACCGGGGACTGACGCCACGCTTCAGTCGCTTTCCGGCCTGGAGCGCGCCGGAGAGGTGGATTCCATACTGAAATACGCAGCGGAGAAGCCCGTACACGCAACGCTTCCCGTTATGTGCGCGGATGGTGCGATGCGCTGGATGGACATGGAGTGTTCCCGCGCGGTGTACCAAGGAGACGTCTCCATTCAGATGATAGCTTCCGACATCACCGGCCTGATAAAGGGCAAAGCCTCCAAAAACCCCGAAGAGCCGGAGGTAAGTCCGGCCTACGCCCTGCAAGCGTTGAATAGCTGTCCCGGCCTGCTTTGTTTCGTGGTGGACGAAAACAGCTCCCTGCTCTATTCAACCCGCGGCTACAGGGAGGTGGCCAAGCGTTTTCTGGGGCACGAATGTGCCGCCGGTATGCTCTATCCTGTCAGCATCGACACCCCTTTCGACCTGGACTTGCACGACATGATCAAGGAAGCCGTTCTTGGCAGCACCTCCGCCGCCAGCCTTGTGGAAACCGGCGGAAATAACAACAGGTGGAACGTGAACGGCGCGCCGCTTGTATCATCCACCGGGACAGTTGCCGGGGCGATAATCAACCTTACTCCGGCGGGCACGGCCCCGAATTTCGAGTGTATGCAGTCTCCGCGCGGCGGAGAAAGCGTCGGTTTACCGCAGAAGGAATTTCTGGACGCCATACCTGGAATGTTTCTTGTCGTGGACGATAACGCCCGCTGTGTCGAGGCGGGCGCGAATTTTTTGAGCGCGCTGAAGCTCGCGCGCGACGAAGTGGTTGGGCGTCCGTTCGTTGAACTGCTGCTGGAGGGCGACCCTGTCAATGAAAACATTGCTTCCGATTTCGCCGGGGCGGTGCGTAAAGAATCTTTCGATAACCTGGAGTGCAGGATGGCTGACGGTGACGGGGAGGTCCTCTCGCTGGGACTCAGGGGAACGCGCATGCAGTGGGGAGGCGAGACCCGCGCGCTGATAAGCTGCGTGAACAACACGAAGCTGAGGCGGACTGAGGAACAGTTGAAGCGGGTGTCTACAACCGACGCCTCCACGGGCACGTTGAACCGCCAGGGCATGGAGCGCGCATTGAGCACGGAAACAGAGCGCGCCGCACGGTACAAGGGTTCTTTATCCATGATAATGCTTGACGTTGACGGATTTCGCAAACTGAATGAACGGCTCGGCTACGCCGCCAGCGACTTGGTTCTGGGGGACCTTGCCGCCGCCGTAAAGTCGCGTATCAACCTGACGGATTTTTTAGGACGCTGGAGCGGGGACGAATTCATGATACTGACGCCTGTTCCTCTGGCGGCGGCGGCGCAGTTGGCTGAAAAAATCCGCGATATGGTGCAGCACATGAAATTCAGAGAAGACAGCAATCTTACGCTCAGCGCCGGTGTTGCCGAGTTTCATAAAACCATGGACATTTCTTCTTTTGTGGGCGCGGCTTACGACGCCATGATCGCGGGTAAAAGGAGCGGGGGCAACTGTGTGACGCAAGCCAAAGAGGAGCAGAAAACCAAAGAGCCTCAAAAGGCCCGTAAGCACAAAAATCAACCTGAAGAAACAAATGAACTTTAACGTTGACGACCGCCGTTTCATGGAAACGGAAAACGTTCCCCGCCTTCTGGCGCGTTTTGCGGTTCCTGCAATGGTGGGGATGATAGCGAGCGCGATTTACAACATAGTAGATCGCGTTTTTGTCGGGCATATGATGGGACCCGACGGTATAGCCGCCATAGCCCTTGGGTTTCCCTGTATGCTGCTTTGTTTCGCCTTAGCCGTGCTCGTCGGGGTCGGAGGAGCTTCGCGCACGGCCCTCCAGTTGGGGGCGAAAAACGAAGAAGGCGCCATGCAAACCGTGGGAAGCGTGGTTTTCCTCTGCCTTGCCGGCAGCCTTCTGTTTATGACGATCGGCAAGACGGCGGCGGAATTCATTCTTCGGATGAGCGGCGCGAGCGACGCGCTGCTTCCCGCCTCGAAAGAGTACCTTTCGATTATTTTGTGGGGTGTCCCTTTCGCAACGCTCAGCTTCGCCGGAAGCTGCGTCATACGGGCGTGCGGCAGTCCCAAATACGCCATGGGCACGCAGTTGGTGGGAGCTGTGTTAAACATTATCCTGGACGCGTGGTTCGTCGTCTGGCTGCGCATGGAGATAAGAGGCGCCGCGTTAGCCACCGTTATCAGCCAGGGAATATCGGTGCTTTGGGTCGCGGGTTATTTTTTCTCTCCCTACGCCCGCATACGCCTGCGCGGCTGCCATGTTTCAGCGCCCGACCGTGAAACGGTCGGGCGTATATTGGCCGTGGGAGCGCCTCCTTTTCTGATGCACCTGACGTTCGTGCTCATACATGGACTTATAAACGTATCCGTCTCCAGGTACGGCGGGGACTTGGCCGTTTCCTCCATGGGCATCATAATAAGCCTGGATTCGCTGCTTTTCATGCCCGCCGTCGCAATAGGGGAGGGCACGCAGCCAATAGTAGGCTATAACTATGGGGCGCGGTGTTTCAACCGCGTACGCCTGACTATCAAATGGGCCGTGGGCGCGGCGACGGCCTTTTATATCCTCAGTTTCTCCGCTATATACTTCAACACGACGTTTCTCGTCCGAATGTTCAACCGTTCCGATCACGCGCTTATAGATCTGACTTCGCGGGCAATGCGCGTCGCCTACCTGGGCATACCCGTCATGGGGCTGTCGATCGTGACAGGCTTCGCTCTCCAGGGGCTTGGACGCGCGCGCGACAGCTTCGTTCTCTCATTCATACGGTTCGGCCTGCTGCTGCTTTTGCCATTGGCGGTTCTGCCGCGTTTCCTGGGCCTGTTCGGCGTGTGGATGACCTTTCCGTTGTCGGACATCGCCGGGTCGGCGGTATCTTTCCTGTATCTGCGCCGCGTGATGATGGAGATGAAAAACGCCGATGCCGGGGAGAATAAATAATTTCCCGGCGGCGCTGGCCATCGCGTGCTCATTTCTTACGGCGCTTCCGACGCCGTCAGTGGAGTGGACTCCTTCCAGGCTCAGGTACGTCCCTCTTGCCATGCCGGTGGCGGGAGCCGTGGTCGGGACGCTAGGGGGGTTATTGTTCAGCGCGTTGTGCTTTTGGGACGTTTCCTCCATGCTCCGCGCCGCTATTATGACGTTTTTTTATATGGCCGTCACGGGCGGCCTGCACATGGACGGGTTCATGGATACCTGCGACGCGGTATTTTCACGAAAGGGACGGAGAGAACGGCTTGAAATTCTCTCGGATACGCATGTGGGAGCTTTCGCTGTCATGGGCTGCGGGGCGGTTTTAATGTTGAAAGCAGGAATTTTTTCCGAACTTTTTGCCCGTCCTGCCCCGTTTACTTCATACGTGGTCCTGACAGCGGCGATTCCAGTTTACTCCCGTTTTGGGCTGGGTTTGTTGTTTTTCCTGCCGTTCGCGAAGGAGGACGGACTCGCCCGGACGCTCGGTTCAGAGCGCGTTTTCAGTGATCGTTCTGTCCTTTGGGCCGGCTGCGCGCTTTTCGGGCTGGCCGCCGCTTGGGCGGCGGGCATGAAATGGCTTTTCGTACCCTTTGCCGGCGGCGCGGCGCTTGTGTTTTACGGGCGTTACTGCGTCAAAAAATTCGGCGGCGTCACGGGAGACCTCATGGGGGCATACGTCGAACTGTCGGAAACGTTGATGTTTTTGACAATTATAATCGTTGAACAGCATGGGAGGATATGACCGTGCATCTCATCATAGGCGGCAAATATATGGGAAAGCTTGCGTACGCCAGAACGCTTTACGGAGAGGACGCGCCGGTGTGCGACCTCTCCGCCGAGGAGCCGGAAGCGATGTTTGCGGCGCGCGTGACCGTGAACCTGCAGGACGGGGCGCGGTTCATTTTGAAACGTGGAGAAAGGGTTCTGGATTTTTTCGAGGCCAATTTAAGCCGGATAGACGACAAAATACTGATAGGAGACGAGATCGGAAGCGGTATAGTCCCGGCGGATCCGTTCGAGAGGCTTTGGCGCGACGAGACCGGGTTTCTTTATCAGTTTCTGGCGTTGAGGGCGGCGTTGGTGGACAGGGTGTGGGCAGGCATACCATGCAGGCTCAAAGGAGAAAAAAGTGAATAAGACGGACAGGAAACTGATTTTTTTCGATATAGACGGAACCCTGGTAAGCCACGCTGGGAAAAGCCACATACCGGAGCCCACTGTCCAGGCCGTGAGGGAGCTGGCCAAAAGCGGGCACGTCCCGGCAATAGCCACGGGACGCAACCTGGCTTTGACGCGCAAGACCGCGGCGTTTTTTGACATAGACCTGATCGTATGCTGTAACGGCGCTTACGTGACGCGGCTCGCGGAAGGGGGCGATATATACAAGGCATGGCTGGGCGATGATTTCACCCGCTTATTCCGCGCATCGGCTTCCATGATTTCCGAGCAGGCCTATGCCCTCGATGCCGAACACGTTTACAACGATTGGAAAAAAAGTTCTCTCGACGCCTTTATAGCCGATCAGGCCGGCGAGGGCTGTAAAAAGAAACTCGCCGCCCTTGAGCGGGCCCACCTGGCTTATGTTTTTTCAGCGCCGCCCCGGGAGTGGATGGAGCGTGACGACGTGGACGCGATAGAGACGCCCGGGTACACGGAATTTCGCCCGCGCGGCGGCTCCAAATGGGGAGGCATCGCGCGGGCCGCCGCAGACTGCGGATTCGCCCCGGAGGACATAGTGACGGTAGGCGACGGACTGAACGATCTGGAGATGGTGAAAAACGCTTCCATCGGCATAGCGGTCGGCGGCGCGGACGAGAGCTTGAAGGCCGTGGCCGATCTGGTGGCGGACGACATCGACGAGGGAGGCATTTTGTCGGTTTTTCGTTCATTGGGCATGGCTTGATGAATGACCGTCGGCCGTGCCCTTACAAATTTAGAGTGAGGTATGTGGTGTTCATTTCCTCCCTGTCGATCCCGATGTAACGCAGGGTGGTTCCGCTTGAGGAATGATTGAGAAGTTTTTGCACGAGCCCGAGGTTCCCTCCGGTTTTCTTGTACACATGATACCCAAACGTTTTGCGCAGCGAGTGGGTTCCTATTCTGTCAAGCCCTACGGCCTTTCCGGCCATGTTCAGGATACGCCGCGCCCTCCACCTGGAGATGGGGAAGCCTCCTTTCCTGGACGGAAATAAAGGCTCGTCCAGCATGAAATGGGGCCGCGTTCTCAGGTAGGCAAGCAAGGCCCGCCTGATCGACCTGTTGATGGGGAACTGTTTGGCCTTTCCGGTTTTTTGCTCATTCACAACCACGAAGTCCAGTAAGTTTCCGCTGCCATCCACAACGTTGCATATCCTGAGCGAAAGGAGATCGCTGATCCTCAACGCTGTGTTGATTCCGAAAACAAACAGGGCTTCGTCCCTGAGGCTGTTCCTGCGCAAAAAAATTTTGATGGCCTGTATTTTTTCCAATTCTTTTATAGGCGCTACTTCCATAGTTATCTTGCGACCTCAGCGTTGACATGTTGGATAACAATAAAGATTTTAACATGCCGATACCTGGGTTGCGTCAGTAACTGGAATGAGGAAGACGTAATATGTTTCGCCTCGCGCTATTTTGGGGGGTCGGTTCTCAATTTGGTTCGAACAGGAAACCGGTAACGGTAAGCAGGGCGAAGTCGCCCTCCGTGATGCGGACGTCTTTGCCGGCGCGCATGACGCGGGCCGGGGTGCAGGTTCCGTCGGAATAAAAATAGACAATCTCGGGCTCGAGCCTCCAATCCTCGCCTTCAGGCATATGAGTAATCTTTATGGGCTTCCACTCGAGAGTGTGCTTCGCCGGGTCAAAACGGTCTTCGACTTTTGTGAGAGCCTCCACTTCTATGCGTCCCCTGTCCGCCATCAGGCCGGAAACTTCCATACGAAGACGGACGCTGCGCCCGTTCAGGGCAAGTTCCGTTATCTCGGTTACGGTGCGCTGCATGGCGCGCAGCGGCGTTGTGAAGGACAAAAGGTTTTTGGGCAACACCATAGTTGCCATCAAACCGATGATGGCAACTACCAGCAAAATCTCTATCAGTGTGAAGCCCGGACGTTTTCTGAATTCTTTATGACGGGTCGTGGTTGGTGACGTCTGCGTCAAACCCTGTCCCGCCCTCCTCGCCGGTTCGTCCCGTCGATATTATGTCGTAAGGGTGTTTTTCACCGGGGCTGCGATATATATACTGGTTCCCCCACGGGTCGAGGGGAATGCTTTTCGCGTAACCCTCCGGCGAGTACCTGGGCGGGCGGGGAGTCGGCGCCCTGACAAGGGCTTCGAGTCCTTGCTGCGTTGTTGGGTAACGGCCCATGTGCAAACGGTACATCTCAAGCGATTCCTCGAAAGACCTTATTTGCGTCCTGGCCGTCGTGCGTTTTGCCTCCTCCAGCCGCGCCATGATCTGCGGCCCCGCTATGCCGGCCAGAAGCCCTATGATCACCACAACCACCATTATTTCGACCAGAGTGAACCCTGAACGTCTTCTCATGATTAAAATATACCTCCTTATCTCACCATGCTGGATATGTCGAAAATCGGCAACAAAATCGCGACTACGATAAACCCTACAGAAAGGCCGAGCGTCAGTACCATTGCCGGTTCTATCAAGGTCGCGATCCTCTCCATGTGACTCTGGGCTATTTCCCAGTTGTTCTGACCCACGTTGCTCAGGGCCTCCGCCAGGTCGCCGCCCATCTCGCCCACGCGGATAACGTAGACGACTTCCTCCGGGAAGCCCGTTTTTTCGAGCGCCCTGTCGAAACGGTGCCCTGCCTTTACCAGGTCCGCTATGTCGAGCCAGCGCTTTGAGTCGGCGTCCATCGAAGACGCCATGCGCAGCCCCTGAACCAACGGTATGCCCGACTTGAGAAGCGTCGAGAGGTGCGTGGCAACCAGCGATATCGTCAGCCGCTCGCGAAGGCCGCGCATAAAGGGGACACGGAATTTTTTGCCCCTTCGCTTCATATACAGCCAAAACACAAATGACGCGATTAGAAGCGGAAGCCCGAACGTGTTTACGAAGTCCGCCACAGCCAGCAATATACGCGTGGGCATAGGCAGAACGCGGTTCATGTCGGTGAACAGCACCGCTATCTTCGGAACGACGTAACTTAAAAGAAAGCTCACAACCCCCAATCCCACGACGACCATTACAATGGGGTATGTCATTGCGCTCTTTATCTTGCGGCGGAGAAGTTCCTCCATTTTAAACTGGCCGGCTATCTGCTCCAAAACTTCTACGAGGGAACCGCTCTGCTCGCCTGACTCCACCACGCGCCACAAAGTCTCCCTGAAAGCGCCGCTTTCGGCAAGCGCGGCGTGGAATTTTTTCCCTCCCTCGACGGCAGCCAGAAGCGCGCCGAAGGCGGCGCCAAACCGTTTATCGCGGGTCTGCTTGCCCAAAATTCTGAGGGAGTCCGCCAGAGGAAGCCCCGACCTGAGATACGAGGCCAGGGAGCGGCAAAACATGATGTGGTCGTCCAGTGACATGAGCTTCATTTTCTGCCGGACGGCCTTCTCTTCGGCCAGTGATACGTCCACAACGACTATACCGCGCTCGGTCAGCCGCTCGACAACCTGAACGGACGACGAGGCTTCCACCGTCCCCTTCGTCTGCTTTCCCTTGGAATCGTAACCCGAATAATTAAATCGAGGCATTTTTACTCCTCACCGGCCACGCGGACGAGTTCGTCGGGCGATGTTCTGCCGTGCCTCACCGCTTCCAGACCGATTTCCCAAAGCGTCCTGAAACCGCGCTTTCGCGCGGTTTCGCGCAGTTTTGAAGCCGGAGCGCCGCCCACTATGGCCTCCTGAATCTCTTCGTTTATGACGAACTGCTCGTAAAGCCCAAGACGCCCATAATATCCGGTTCCGTTACATTTTGGGCAGCCGGCCGGTTCATACGCCTTTTTTACCCCCTGGCGCGCCATCAAAGCCGGAGGGGCCACTTCCCTGCGGCAGTCCGGACAAAGACGCCGGGCAAGGCGCTGCGCCACCGTACCGATTATACAACTTGCGGCAAGATATGGCTCTATTCCCATGTCGACAAGGCGGATAACGGCCCCGATCGAGTCGTTTGTGTGCAGAGTGGACAAAACAAGATGCCCGGTCAGCGAGGCCTGCACCCCTATGTGAGCGGTCTCGAAGTCGCGCATCTCCCCTATCATGACTATGTCGGGATCCTGGCGGAGGATTGAACGCAGGGCGGACGCGAACGTCACCCCGGCCTTCTCGTTCACCTGAATTTGAGCCACTCCCGGCAGCGCGTATTCCACGGGGTCCTCCACCGTGATGATATTGACCTGCGGCTTGGCCAGCGCCTGCAGTATGGCGTAGAGGCTGGTCGTCTTTCCGGAACCGGTCGGCCCGGTGAACAGGATCATCCCGTGAGGACGGTAAATAAGGCTGTCCATGACCTCGCTGTCGCTTTTATCCATGCCGAGATCCTCAAGGGTCAGGAGCCCGTGCCCTTTGTCCAGCATACGCATAGCCAG
>Ga0099364_10007423_pt1 | contig 15655 bp, 18 predicted proteins | sample TergutTh196P3_FD_73070 | JGI IMG/M metagenome (GOLD analysis project Ga0099364, IMG submission 73070) | Microcerotermes parvus P3 segment gut microbial communities from Pointe-Noire, Republic of the Congo - Th196 P3 | ecosystem: Host-associated > Arthropoda: Insects > Digestive system > Gut ...
GCTACAAACATTGCTGCAACTAACAGCAGGGATGTGATTGTACGTTTCATTTTATTAACTCCTTTTTTGCGTTAATTTTTGATGTTTTACTTTTACTAACAAGCTTGTTGTAAAAACCATAACATATCTACTACACGCTTGTCATCGTACAAAAGTGAGAAAATTCTGATTTCTATTGTACATTTCTACAAAATTATCTATGCACATATGGTCGATACCCTTGACACTAAGAGTGAGGTTATATAGTATGTAGTTAAACACCGTCGAAATAAAGAGTCGCCGAAAGCCGAAATATGTATGTTTTAATACTGAGGGGGGAAATATGAGGGTTACTGTTGCTTCATTGCTTAACAAGACAAGTTTGAAAGAACTCTGCATTATTGCGGGACATAATGGCGAAAATCGGGAAGTCAAGGCTGTTTCCGTACTGGATGCGCCCGACAGCTACAAATGGCTAAAGGGTGGCGAGCTTGTACTGACCTCCGGCTTTTTATTTGGGGGCGACGACTGGCAGTTTGAGCACTTTGTTAAAAATCTCATAGAAGCTAATTCAAGTGCATTGGGCGTTAAAAAAGACAGATTTGTCAGAGAAATACCGAAAAGGGTCATCGACATGGCGGAAAACAGCGGCTTCCCTATTATTGAAATCCCTTATCATTTTAGTTGGACAGATATAAATGTCGCTTTTTACTGTGCAGACGAAAAGGATGCTGAGCCTTACGAAAAAAACATAAAGCGTCATGAACCTACCACACAGGAACAGTTTTACTACGACTTCCTGTGTCGCTTAATGACAGAATCAACGACTTTTGACGATATTCGCAAAATCGAGGAATATCATAGTTCAGGCAAGACTATCTATGTTGGAGCTATGTTGATTATTTCAAAAAATTACAAAAATATAGTAAACAATATTATGGAGCTGCTTGACAGCCTCCACCTTTCGAGCGTAGGCAGGCTACGCTTCTACGTTGCACAGCCAAACGATAACGCAGCAGCCGCCGCCTTGTTGGAGTTTACCCCCCAAGACAGCAAGGCTTCTGACTGCTGGCAGTATATACTTATCCAAAAACTTGAGGGCTGTACTGACAAGTCAAAAAATGACATTATCGCCATCGGAGGGTTTTGCACCAAAGCTGAGGACATTTCCCGGAGCTATAAGGAAGCAAAGCATGCTTACGAAATAGGACAGGCACTATGGAGAAACAGAGGCTGTTATTTTTTTCCATTGCTGTCGCTATCCGGAGTTCTTCGCCAAACAGGCGTTGAAAAGATGAATTTTAGCTGCTTACGTCTGCTTGAGAGTATTCAGCATAAAGTATCATTTGATGCGGTTGCCACCGTGGAAGCGTATATTGAAAACGGAAACATCAAGGATGCTGCCGCGAAGCTGTGTATACACACAAATTCACTACGGTACAGATTAAATAAGATTGAGAGAACACTACACTTGGATTTAGATGATGCCATGATACGTAATGCGCTGCTTGCACAGATAAAGTGCCGCAAGCTAATGAACTCACCTTCCTAATTCCCCGTAATCTACTCTTATGTCTGTTTTGGAGAATCGGAAAGCATATAAACGCTGATATACTCGAAGATAAACGCGCTGACTACGGAAAAAGATTGTCATTATGCTGTCACGACAATTGACAGAGAAGTACGGTCGCAGTTTTGAAGTCCGTAATTTGCGATGAAAGATGCCTTTTTAACAGGGCTTCTTTTTTGTTGCAAGAAAGATAATTTTGTAGAAATGTACAATAGAAATCAGAATTTTCTCACTTTTGTACGATGACAAGCGTTTAGTAGATATGTTATGGTCTTTACAACAAGCTTGTTAGTAAAAGTAAAACATCAAAAATTAACGCAAAAAAGGAGTTAATAAAATGAAACGTACAATCACATCCCTGCTGTTAGTTGCAGCAATGTTTGTAGCCTCATCGGGTTTTAGTGCAATGGCATTTGATGTCGATTACACAGACGATGAAGCTGATGAAACTGTCATCATCTATGTCGAAAGCACAGCTGATGAAACAGATGAGACTATCACCACCGAAACCGAAAACACGGGTGATGAAGCAACCGACCCCACAGAAGAATATGCTTTTTGCAGCAGCGAAGAAGAACCTCTTTTTGACGGGGAAATGATAAGCCGATTAGGTGGTTGGCTATGTCCGCTGCCATCCAGAGTACAGCACAATACTCAGGCATCAAAAACTGAGCCTGTAACAAAAAAGGATTTAGAAAGCAAATTTAAAAAAGGCGAATGGCGTGAGTTAGCAGAGATAAAAGATGCCGACAACATATATCTTGGCACATTAAGCGGTCAGTACGATGGCTCCGGCAAGTTCAAAACTCGTGTCAATTCAGACACTGCGGGTACTTTTCATAAAGAGGTTAACTCGTTTGGTTCAACTCACACATCTGTCCCGCATACAGCTGTTGCCAATGCCGAAACAGGATGGGCAAAGGTAAAGGATGACGGTTCTGCCTCGTTTTCCGGAATCGGATTTATGTAAACCAACACAGGGAGACAACACTCATTTTTGCTATAGGGTGTTGTCTCCTAAATAACTCATTGTCAGGAATTACAAAAGTGGGGAATTTCATTATGAAAAAAATTAACATAAAAAAGGGAACCAAGGTAAAAATACTAATTGCGCTGCTCGTCGTAGCGGCAGTTGTTTTCGGTATCTATAATGTTTTATGGTTTAGGCATATTGCAATAATGAATGAGATAGTAAACAGCGAAGGACTGCAAAAGATAAAGAACACCCCCTCGGAAGCACCGGAGAATTTTACGATAAACGGAACGGAGTACATAGGATATCACTATTCGCGCTACGGTTATGAGGAGTATGAGGGCTGGACATACCACAGCTTTCGCGATTGGGATTATAATGAAGCCAGTTCAGGCAAGTATTCATATTACATTTCTCTACCGCCATATCTTCGATTTGCCGGAGGCATTCAAGTTCTTAGTAATAAAACGGTCAGCGAAACAGAGGAATATACAATCTCTTTAAGCATTGACATAAAAGACCGGAGTTATTATATAGGCTTATCCGAAGGTGTACGGCAGGGCGGTCATTCCGTTTCATACGGTATTGGCAGTGCTGATATTGATAAAAATGGGCAAGTGATAGAATATTGGTCGCCCCACCCAACAGAAGAAAGTATGCAGGAAACGATAGCCGCCTTTGAGAAATACAATGAACTGATAATAGAAATGATGACTACAGTGAACGAAATGTTCGGGGACATATTGCAGTAGCCCCACACAGCGCGGTATTGGAAAGGTGTAACCCATGAAAAAGATTAAAAAGATAGATATAAAAAAGATTAGCAAGGTAAAAATACTAATTGCGCTGCTCGTCATAGCGGCAGTTGTTTTCGGTATCTATAACATTTTGTGGTTTAGGCATATTGCAATAATGAATGAGATAGTAAACAACGAAAAATTGCAAGAGATAAAGAATACGCCGTCGGAGGCACCGGAGAATTTTACGACAGCCAGCGGGGTGGAGTATGTCGGATATCACTATTCGCGTTACAGCTACGAAGAATATGAGGGGTGGATATACCACGATTTTCGCGATTGGGATTATAATGAGGGTGGACAAGGCAAATATTCATATTACGTCGCATTGCCGCCGTATCTTCGTTTTGCCGGCGGTATAGATGTCCATAGTGAAAAAGATGACTACTCAATCACTTTAAGAACGAATTTTTCTCTTAGTGGTTGGGAATATGTTATGAGTATGAGCGAAATTTCAAGAGATGGCGCACACGCCACCGCTTCAAGTCGCGGCTCACTATACATCGACAAAGACGGGTATGTGTTGGAACACCAACCTCAATATGATAAAACTAATACAGATAGATATGGCGAAGCTTTGGCGTTTTTTGAAAAATACAACGAGCCGATAATGGAAATGATGACTACAGTGAACGAAATGTTCGGGGATATATTGCGGTAGCCCCACACAGCGCGGTGTTGGAAAGGTGTGTTAGATAGTAAAACACAGGGGCTGTCTGTGGGGGTGCAAGGTCTGCGGGAGTCCGCCGTAATCTACTCTTAATTACATAATCTACTCTTAAATCTACTCTTAATACTTGCTATCAATGCCGATGTATGTTAAAATCTTCATTACTATTCTACATTGCGGAATGAGAAATTTCTTTGATTTTTAAGAAAGGAGAACGAGATTATGTCATACGAATGTGTATGCGGGTATGTCTACGAAGAGGCTGACGGCGACCCTGATAATGGTGTTGCGCCGGGTACTTTGTGGGACGATGTGCCCGATGATTGGGTATGCCCTGTCTGCGGAGCAGGCAAAGACGCATTTTCCAAAATCTAACCCCCTGCGAAAAATCCGTTTTAAGGAGAAGTTGTGGCTCTTCCGACGGAAACATTCCCCCCCCAAACAAAAGCAAATCTAAGGAGAAGTTAAGATGCTAAGTGAAAAACTGACAAGCGCGTTAAGCAATCAGGTAACCGCCGAATACTATTCGGCATACCTGTACCTTTCCATGTCCGCCGCTGCCGACAGGCTCGGCTTAAAGGGCGTTGCAAACTGGCTTTTTGTACAGGCACAAGAGGAAATGGCTCACGGAACCAACATCTACAAGTACATTTTGGAACGCGGCGTTTCGCCCGCCTTTGCCGAGATTGAGAAACCGACCGGTTCTTTCTCTAATGTAAAAGAGATTTTTGAGCAGGTGCTTTCTCACGAGCAAAAAGTCACGCAGAGTATCAACGCCATTGCGACACTTGCCATGCAGGAATCCGACCATGCTTGCTATCAGTTTATGATGTGGTATGTCAACGAGCAAGTCGAGGAAGAGTCCGGCGCAACGGAGGCTTTGGACAAGCTGAGTCTTATCGGCGACAACAACGGGTTGCTTTTGACTTTCGACAATGAGCTTGCCGCAAGAGTGTTCGTCAACCCTTTCCCCACCCAAGCCAATTAGGGAAACCCCAAGCCAATTAGCAAAATCCCAAGCGAATTAAGAAAACCCAAACCAACCAAGCGCCCCCCCAAAAACCAAAAACCCAACCAAAGCCCCCCCCAACCAAACAAAACCCAAACCAATTAAGGAAGGATTAAAAACTATGTGTGGAAATCAGAAATTCTTTATCTGCAAGCATTGCGGAAATCTCCTCGGACTTATTGACAACAAAGGCGTTCCGCTTGTGTGCTGCGGAGAAAACATGGCGGAGCTTGTTCCCAACACCGTTGAAGCAAGCACGGAAAAACATCTGCCCGCCGTTACGGTAAACGGCGACAAAGTCACCGTTGCTGTCGGCAGTGTGCCGCACCCAATGGAGGAAAACCACTACATCGCATTTGTGTATGTGGAAACCAAGCGCGGCGGTCAGCGCAAATGCCTCAAGGTCGGCGAAGCCCCTGAGCTTTCATTTTGCTTCACAGACGATACACCTGTGGCGGTTTACGCCTATTGCAATTTGCACGGGCTTTGGAAAACAGAAATCAAGTAGCAATCTTAAAGGGGGCACTTTTATCGTGTGTCCCCTTTTCTCGCTAAAGGAAACAACGCATGACGGATTTAATCATTATAGGCGCAGGGACGGCAGGTTTAACCGCTGCAATATATGGGATTCGCGCAAAGCTCTCCGTAAAAATTATCGAAAAAGCGTTTTACGGCGGGCAGATTATAAGCGCGCTATCCATTGAAAACTACCCCGGTATGCCGGGTGTGAGCGGTGCTGATTTTGCCGTCGCCTTGTATAATCAGGCAAAGAGCTTGGGCGCGGAGTTTTTATACGAGAAAATCGAGTCCGTTTCACTTTCGGGCGACGTAAAAACTATCGTCACGTCAAAAGGCACTCACCAAGCTAAAACTGTCATTATCGCAACGGGCGCGAAGCCGAAAAAGCTCGGCGTTTCGGGCGAGGATAAGTGGATTGGGCGCGGTGTTGCTTTTTGCGCTACCTGTGATGCGCCGCTTTATAAGGGTAAGGATGTCGCTGTCGCGGGCGGCGGGAATGTGGCGATTGGCGACGCGCTTATTCTCTCCGAGCTATGCAACTCTGTCACCGTGATTCACCGTTCTTCAAGTTTCAGCTCTGAACCCCTGCAATTAGAGCAGGTGAGAGCAAAATCCAACGTAGAGTTTATGACCGATACAATCATCAAGGAGATTTACGGTGATAAAAAGGTTGAAAAACTCATCGTGGAAAGTAAGGTAAGCGGGGAACTCACGGAAATCCCTGTCAACGGGGTGTTTGTCGCAATCGGAGCAGAGCCTGATAATGCGGTATTCGCGGACGAGGTTCATCTTGACGAAAAGGGCTATATCATCGCAGGAGAGGATTGCCGCACAAATGTACCCGGAGTTTTTGCCGCAGGTGACACCCGCACAAAAACGATTCGCCAAATCGTAACAGCCGCCTCTGACGGTTCTGTTTCAGCTTTAGAAGCTAAAAAATACGTAACTTCGTTGACGGTTTAGTCAACCCAAAAACGGGCAAGCTCGGTCGCCTGCCTGTCCCGCCCGTTCGGAAGGCGGGTAGCACACAGGCAACACTTATATAATAAAAGGAGGTTCTTATGATAGAATTAACAAAGAAAAGTTTTAACAGCTCAATTTCCAAAGGCATAGTATTCGTAGATTTTTGGGCGGATTGGTGCGGATATTGCAGTATGCTTGCGCCGATTCTTGAGGAGTTCAAACGCGCACAAGACGGCAAGCTCCGTGTGTACAAGGTCAACATAGACAGCGAGGAGGAGCTTTCCGACCGCTATGATATAACGACACTTCCGACAATTATCATCTTTAAGGACGGTAAGGAAATCGGGAGAAAAATGGGGCTTCAAACGATGGAATCGCTTGAAGAAATGATACCGAGCGGGAGTTAATAACGAGCTATATGAATATTGAAATGAATATGTTGTGCCGCGTGTTGGCACGAGGTATGGACATCATTGAAAAGGAACAAATCGGAGCAAGCGATTATCATAGTGCGCGTACTGCCGCTTTATGCGCCGCAATGGGTCGGCGGTTGGGCTATGACGACGACAAGATTTCGGCTCTTGCCACCTGCGCGCTTTTTCACGATAACGCGCTGACCGAGTTTCATCTTTCGGAAAAAGAACTCGCGACAAACGGCCCGAACATGGTTTTGCATTGTGAAAAAGGGCAAAACAACGTCGCTTGGCTTCCTTTCAAGAAAGACGTTGACGGAATTATCCTTTATCATCATGAGCGGGAAAACGGTGACGGCCCGTTTCACAAAAAAGACGGCGAGTACCCTTTCACTGCGGCTTTGCTTGGGGCGGCTGACTCCATTGATGTTACTTTTCGTTTGCAAAATGTCAAAAATCAAGAGCTGCCAAAGCTACGTGACAAAATAGCAAGGCGGGCGGGTTTGTTCTCCACGCTCAAAGCCGTTGACGTTTTGCTTGAGGTTTTGGACGATGAAGTACTCGATTCTCTGCGCAACGAGAACATTTCGGAAACCTTAGACAAGGCAATGCCCCCTTGGGAAACCCCCGTAGGTCAGACCTGCGTGTTTGGCGTTGCGCGTTTTATCGCTCATGTGATTGATTTTAAGTCGAAGTTCACGCAAAAACACACAAGTCAAATAGCCAACCGTTCTTGGATTATGGCAGAGTATTACGGGTACAGCCAAGAGGAGAGGGCGGCACTTTATCTTGCGGCTTCGTTGCATGATATTGGGAAGATTGCCACGCCAATTGAGGTGCTTGAAAAACCGGGCAAGCTCGACCGTGATGAGTTTGAAATCATTAAAAAGCACGTTTTACACACGCACGAGTGGCTTAGTGACATACCGAATTTTGAGTTGATACGCAATTGGGCCGCCGACCACCACGAAAAATTAGACGGCACGGGGTATTCTTTCGGGAAAAACGCAAGCGAGCTGGACTTCAATGCCCGCCTTGTCGCTTGTCTTGATATTTATCAAGCTGTGTGCGAGCCGCGCCCATACCATGATGCCCGCTCCCATGCGGAAACTATGCCGATACTCAAAGGCATGGCGGACAAGGGTTTCATAGACAGCAAAATCGTAAAGGACCTTGATACGGTCATGGAGGAGTATTCCCTACGAGATGTACCCGCCCCGTCGGGTGTGTGAAACCCGTGCGTGCGGGCGGGGAATAAAAAAGGAGTTGTTTTTATGCAATCAATTTTATATGCAAGCGGAGGTTTAGCGTTTATTTGCTTTATGACCTGTTTGGGGTCGGCTATGGTGTTTTTCTTCCGAAAGTCCGCGCCCGGCGTAATGCAAAAGATTTTTCTTGGGTTCGCGGCAGGGGTTATGATTGCGGCATCTGTTTTTGGTCTATTGATTCCCGCCATTGAGGAAGCGGAAGCAATGGGTATACCCGGATGGCTGCCCGCGGCGGGAGGTTTTGTACTCGGTGTCGTCTTTCTCTTTGGGTTAGACCTCTTTATCCCGCATCTGCATCCGCTTACAGATGTCAAGGAAGGCAGACCCTCCGCATCAAAACGGACTACTCTGCTCGTTTCCGCCGTCACCTTGCACAACATCCCCGAAGGTATGGCAGTAGGGCTTGCTTTTGCTCTTGCCGCCAGAGAGGGCGGTTCTCCTGAGTTATTCAGCGCAGCCGCTGCATTAGCCCTTGGTATCGGGATTCAAAATTTTCCCGAAGGCGCGTCGGTTTCACTCCTATTACGACAAGAAGGGTTTACTGCGGGAAAATCCTTTTGGTGGGGTTCATTCTCCGGCTTTGTGGAACCTGTTTTCGGGTTCGTCGCGGTATTTCTGGCTATATGGGTTACGTCGTTAATGCCTTGGCTTTTGGCGTTTGCGGCAGGTGCTATGATTTATGTGGTCGTTGAGGAGCTGATTCCTGAGGCAAACCACGGCGAACACTCCCATGCCGGAACAATGGGAGCCATGGTCGGTTTTCTGCTGATGATGGTATTAGATGTGGCTTTGGGGTAGGCTAACCCGCCCCTACACACGCGGAATCCAACATGTTACCTTTGTACCCTTATGCACGGCGCTTTGCAGTTCAACGCGACCGCCGTGATGTTCGGCTATGTGCTTCACGATTGAAAGCCCCAAACCCGTGCCGCCTGTTTTTCTGTCACGCGATTTATCCACCCTGTAGAAACGCTCAAACACACGAAGCTGATGCTCCATTGCTATGCCCGCGCCGCAATCGGCGACCGATATTATCCAAAACTCCTCATCAACAGAAAGGTCAACATTTACAAAACCGCCATCTCTGTTGTACTTTATCGCATTATCAACCAAGTTGTACAAAAGCTCGTCTATCATAGGCTTGTTAGCCTTCATGTTCATTGTCCCGCTTTTCGCGTTCACCTGAACGCTAACAAAAACATCCTTCTCTTTCGCTTTTATCCGCAAAGCCTCAACGACGGATTTTGCCAACTCATAGATACTAAACTCCTCAATCCCGTTTTGATTATCCCCCTCGTCAAACTCGGACAGTCGAATAATATCATTTATTATGTATATCAAGCGTTGAGTCTGTTTGTAGATTTTTGAAGCGAAACCCTTAATATCCTCCTCTTTTGCCATCCCGTTTTCAATCAACTCCGCATACGCGGAAATGCTTGTCAGGGGAGTTTTCAGCTCGTGTGACACATTTGCGGAAAACTCGCGGCGTTGCTTTTCAGACTCGCTTCGCGCCGTCACATCAACGAAAAGTATGACCGCCCCGCCCCTGCTGCTGTTTGACGGGTTAAAGTACACGGTAAAAATTCTTCCGTCACGTTCCAACAGCACCTCGGCGTTTGAACCCGAAAGACATTCGTTCACGCTTCGGCGAAAGTCCATATCACGGCACAGATTCATTATATTCTTGCCTGTCGTTTCTCCGAACATCAATGAAACGGCTTTGTTCGCTATCAGCACCTCGCCGTTTTTGTCAAGCAAAATCAACCCCTCCCGCATATTGCCGATAATATCCTCAATAATTGCGGCGCGGCTTGAAAGCTCGGAAAGTTTTTCGCTTAACTCCTTTTTCTGCATGTCTATACGCTTCATGTACGGAATCAACTCATCATAGGCGGCGATATTTTCTCCCTCAAAATCAATCCACTCAAGGGGGCGGATTATTTTTTCGGTGAGCCTGTGCGCCACATACAGGGCAAGAAGCAGGAAAACAAGCGTAATCGTGATAATAACGGGCAGTATGCCGCCAAAAACCTTGCTGATGTTACTCATTGAGTCGGAAACACGCAGAACATTTCCGTCATTTAATAGCGTTGCATAGTAAAATGTGTCTGTTTGCAGGGTGTTGGAAAAGCGTGTAATTTCCCCCGAACCGGAGCTTTTTGCCTGTATGAACTCCTCGCGGTCGGCATGGTTTGCAAGTGAGGCGGCAACGGCTTTGTTGTCAACAAGCACCCTGCCGTCGGGGGCAATAATCGTAACCCGCGCCGCATCCAAGCCGAAATTTGAGTAATCGCTGTACACATGCTCGCCGTCTGTGATTAGACCCACATTAAGCAAGTCAGATGTAAGGATTGCTTTGTCACGGATTGCGGCTTTTTCCGCATTTCTGACAGCGTAGTACACGACCGCGCTGATTGAAACCGCAAGCAGTGTCGCGCACAGTAAAATCAAAAGGAAAAAATTGATAAAAATGCGTTTTCTCATGGTTGCTCTGTTAATCTCCAAGTTTATATCCTATGTTTCGGATTGTTTTAATGTGATGTCTTGCCGTCGGACCTAATTTTTTTCTCAGTGTCCTTATGTGAATGTCAAGCGTTCTGCTTTCGCCCTCAAAATCGCTGTCCCACACCGCGCTCAAAATACTCGCCCGCGCCTGTGCCAGCCCTTGCTTTGAAGCGAGAAACCGCAGTAGCTCGTACTCCTTAAATGTGAGGGATATGCGTTCACCGTCTACGGTAACGGTACGGCGAGCGACATCTACCGAAATATTTTCGTATACGAGCTGTTCATTTTCTTTCTGTTTTCCTCGCCGCAGTACAGCGTTAATGCGGGAAAGCAGTTCCATTACTCCGAACGGTTTTGCGATATAATCGTCCGCTCCCATGTCAAGCCCCGTCACCTTGTCAATTTCGCTTCCCTTTGCGGTCAGCATGATTACGGGGAGATTCTTTGTCAATGAGGCGTTCCGCAGTTTTTTTAAGATTGTAAGCCCGTCCTCACCCGGCAGCATAATATCGAGAATTACAAGGCTCGGCAAGTCTTTCGTTACATTTGAAAGAAACTCCTCGCCGTTGTCATACTCTATCGTTTCATAGTCTGCCGAGCGCAACGCATAAGACACAATTCCTCGAATGTTCTCATCGTCCTCAACTATGCAGATTTTTGTCATTTTGGATGCCTCCCAAAGTTTGTATTCGGTACTTTTCGGCGAATTTTGCGCGCCTTGCGACCCCGTCGCTACTATTCAAACTTGCTTTTATCACCCGAACCGACCTGTGATGTAATCCTCGCAACGCTTGTCCTTTGGTATTGAGAAAACCTGACCCGTATCACCAAACTCGACCATTTCTCCCAACAGGAAGAACGCGGTTTTGTCCGAAATTCTTGATGCTTGTTGCATATTGTGTGTAACTATGATGACCGTGTAGTCCTGTTTCAGCTCCATAACCAAATCTTCAATCTTTGCCGTAGATATGGGGTCGAGAGCTGATGTCGGCTCGTCCATGAGCAAAACCTCAGGTGAAACCGCAAGTGCCCGCGCAATACACAGCCTTTGTTGCTGACCGCCTGACAGGGATAGGGCGTTTTTCTTGAGTCTGTCCTTTACCTCGTCCCAAATTGCCGCATCCTTTAAGGATTTTTCGACGATTTCGTCCGTCATATACTTGGATTTAATCCCGTGTGTTCTCGGTCCGAACGCAATGTTGTCGTAAATGCTCATGGGGAACGGGTTTGGTTTCTGAAAGACCATGCCGACACGTTTTCTGAGAAGATTGATGTCGATGTCGCCGTATATGTCCTCGCCGTCTAAGAGAAAGTCGCCCTCGATTCTGCAACCCTCAATCAGGTCATTCATGCGGTTAAGACTTTTCAGCAACGTGGATTTACCGCACCCCGACGGGCCGATAAGCGCGGTCACTTCGCACGCTTCCATTTGCATATTTACGTCAAATAATGCTTGTACTTCACTATACCACAGATTCACGTTTTTTAATACGAATTTACTCAAAGCTGTTCACCTATTTCAATTTATTTTAGTTTGTTCTTAAATCGGCGTTCTACGGACGAGGATATAGCGTTTATGCACAAAACGAGAACCAACAGCACCACCGCGGTGGCGTATGCCTCGTCAATGTGATGCCCGTCAACGGACAGTTGATAGACGTGGAGCGCGAGCGACCTTCCCTGCGAAAACAGGTTACTCGGCATTTTTATCACGTTGCCGATTGTGTAGATAAGTGCGGCGGTTTCGCCGACTATACGCCCCACAGACAAAATGACCCCCGCAAAAATACCCGGCGCGGCGGGCGGGAGAATAACGCGCCAAACCGTCCGCAGTTTTCCCGCTCCAAGACTGAAAGACCCTTCGCGGTACTGGTCGGGGATTGACTTTAAGCTCTCCTCTGTCGTTCGGATAATCAGCGGCAAAATCATTATGGCAAGGGTGAAACAGCCCGCCAAAAGCGATTGCCGCCACCCAAGTATATTCGCAAAAAATATGTAACCGAACAGTCCAAAGACGATTGAGGGTATGCCCGCAAGTGTTTCCGTCGTCATGCGGACTCCGCTCACGAATTTGCTTCCGCGCCGAGCGTACTCAATGAGGTATATCGCCGTGCATATACCGAGCGGAACGGCAATCAGCAGGGTAATCCCCACAAGTATAACCGTCACGACAAGGGCGGGGAAAAGTGATTGATTTTCCGTAGTGTATGTGGGTGAGAATAAATCAAGCCTTATATGCGGTATACCGCGAATCAAAACGAACGAAACAACGTATAAAAGCACAAAGACGGCGATAACGGCAGAACCCCACAAAAGGAGAAACCGCAACCAGTCCATAGGCTTTTTCTTACGAAATATTTTTTTGATTGTTGCTTTCATTTGTTTTCCTCTTTTGTCGTTGCAGGGGCGGCTCGCTCACGGGACGTTAACCCGCAATTCGGCTAACTGACTTCTTCCTCTTCTGTCGTTGCGGGGAGCGGCTTCACTTTCATTTGTTTTTCGCGGTTTAAGATTGAAAACAGAGAGTTTATAATCAATATGAAAACGAACAGCACAACACCCGTCGCGATTAACGCGCCCTCGTGCGTACTTCCGTATTCGACATAGCCCATTTCCATAACGACATTTGTAGTCATTGTGCGTGTGCCTTTCAGAAAATCCCAAGGCATCCTAAGCGCGGTTTGATTGCCCGCAACCATTCGTACCGCCATTGTTTCGCCGATAGCTCGCCCGATACCCAGCACGACCGCCGCCATAACGCCCGATTTCGCGGCAGGCAGTATAACCTTAAAAACAGCGCGTTCATGGCTCGCACCCAGAGCGACCGCCGCCTCATAAAGCTCCTGCGGTACGGCGCGGAGGTTGGTTTCTGCGATACTTATTACGGTGGGTAAAATCATAATAGCAAGCAAAATTGATGCCGCCAGCATGGTATTGCCGCTCATCAGGTCAAAACGCTTGCCGAACAGTGTAAAAATTGCGGGGACAAGAAACATCATTCCGAAAAACCCGTAAATAACTGACGGTATACCTGCCATCAGGTTGAGCGCGGGTTTCAGAAAACGGTAAATTACTTTGGGGCACATACGCGCCATAAACATTGCCATGAAAACGCCAATCGGCACGCCAAGTAAAATTGCTCCTGCCGTGACATATATGCTCCCCAGTATCATAGGGAGTATCCCGAAAGAGGGGTCGTTGTATTGCGCCACAGGCTGCCATTTAGTGCCGAGCAGGAAGTCGAAAATCCCTATTTCCCACATTGCAGGAAGCCCCTCGTAAAACAAGAAGAAGCATATCAACCCTACAGAAAGAATCGACGTGAACGCCGCTATTATGAAGATAATTCGCATGAAGCTTTCGCGCATTTTCAGCATTTTGTCAGTCCCTCTTACAGGTGTTTGTTTGTACGGGTGCGGCGTAGTGCAGTGGCGGGTTTAGAGCTTTGTGCGACGGCGGGGAATGGCTTGCAATCTACTATCACAGTATACAGATAAATTGTAAAATACAAACGCATTCGATTGTAAAAACTGCGTAAAATCCGATACGCTTGTGATTAAAACAAAATTGAGGTATATTACGATTGTGAGGAGAAAATGGATTCTATCTCTATGCCTGATTCAATGGCAATACTCCGAACACCCGAAATTTGATTGTCAACAATTTCTATACTAAAGCTCCCATGTGGATGAACAGGATTTACCAACCCGCTTTTGATTGTAATAATTAACGTGCTATTTTCAACCCGATAACTAAACCCACGATATGACTTCCCGCTTGAAATTAACTCACCAACTAAAACCACCCTTGAATCATTTTCTTGCAGTTTAATTTCACTAAAGAACAACTCGCTCCTGTGTGTACTTGCCCCGCGAAATAATGTAAACATAATAGCAAGCACACCGAACATGATTACAGCAATAACAATTCCTGTCAGTATTTTCTTTTTTGTCATAAAAACGCCGTACTCCTTTGCTTTAACATGATAGAGATATTATAATATAAGATATATTACAAAGGAAGTATGGTATTTATGAATGATTTATATTTAGTGAATTATCGGCTTTCTGATATTGAACCGCTGAAAAGCATAATGCGCCGAATAACGCCATAACGCCGAATAAGTAAATACTGCGTTTTTTAACCATCTGATAATCAAAAAACAGGAAAGTTAACAGTACGCGATTTGTCGCACCGGAGATTGAGGAGGATTTGAAACTAATTAGAGAATACGACGGGAAAAAGGTTGAGAGCGACCATGTGAAATGTACGAATTTCAACAAATATAAGGTTTCGTCTGATTTAGCGGAGCAAATTAAAAGTACGGCAGAAAAGCGCGAGCTTACCGATAATGAGTGCAAGCTAATAGAGGAAAGGCTTAAAAAAATCATCAATCAGCCCTTTGTCAGCGGGTCTAAAATAGGCTGTCTGATTCTCGTGGTGATATTTTCAGCCGCTCTGACAGTCTTGTTTATATGCGGGTTAAAACCTGCGGCAATAGTTGTGGCTTCTGTGGCTATGGCTTTATTAACATTTTCATTTATACAAAACAAATTTTTCAACAAAACCTTGTCAAATATGATAAGCGCGTTGAAAAATAACAATTTCGCCGCCTACAAGTTTAATGCGCCGAAAAAACTATGGTGTTCGGACCATATAAGCAGCGGCGCGGAAGAGCAAGACTACGCCGCAAGTGACGACGAGGGCAATCTATATGACTTTTACATAGATTGCGGAGGAATTGTTTTTTCGGTAGAGGAACACGAATACAAGGAGATAACAGATGAGCTTATCATTGTGCTGTTTTTTCTCGGCAAAAAAACGACTTTGGAATATTTCGCCCCGCAAGCGGCAGGAGTTTATGCGGCGAAAACAACAAACATGTGTTGTGATATGTAAAACGCAACCGCAGGTTGACAAAACGCAATCACAACTTGGTAGTTTTCACTGCGAAAAAAGCTAAAATTCAAGGAGGACTTAACGACAAAT
>Ga0099364_10007424_pt1 | contig 15654 bp, 12 predicted proteins | sample TergutTh196P3_FD_73070 | JGI IMG/M metagenome (GOLD analysis project Ga0099364, IMG submission 73070) | Microcerotermes parvus P3 segment gut microbial communities from Pointe-Noire, Republic of the Congo - Th196 P3 | ecosystem: Host-associated > Arthropoda: Insects > Digestive system > Gut ...
TTGTCAGGATTGGGATGTGCAGATGGGACAGGTTTACGCCGCCGAACTTGGTTACACACTCGAACTTGGCGGAAAACGCCGTGCAAGAATAGCGGTTGCCAAAAGCGAACAACAAATAACCGAAGCATTGGTGGAGGATTTTTTCCGCAATCTCCGCGCCGATGCAACACTCTGTTATTTAGAAGCATTGAAACAAAAACAACTTGTCAGTTTGGCTTTGTCATCTTACGAAAGTATGAAAGAGTTGGCTCGCGGGGACAGTTTGCGTTGTGCATTTGGCGATATTGCCGAAGTTGACGCACTGCAGTCTTGTTTAGAGTCAACTACATTAATGGCAGACTATTACCAAACAGAGGCGGATTACAAAAATATGTTATCCGATTTGGTGATTTTTGAAGGCGGAACGGAGGAAATAGATTCTATTGCAGATGTAGAGACGTTGCGCGCAACGTCTCTACGAAAACAATACAACCTGAACGATTTAATAACCCTTGCACAAGATAATCGGGCGGATTTGAAAGCAGCAATTCGTAACCGTGAACTTTCGGCAGCAAATTTGAAACTTGCCAAAGCCAATCGGATTATTGATTTAGGGTTGAATATCGGTTTTGCACATAATACCGTTGCGTTGAATGAAGAAGCACCCTCGCCGAAACACAACACCATTTCGGCAGGAATTTCAATTCCGCTGAAATTTTCAAGCGTTAACAAAGGAGAGTTGCGGGCAGCACAATTTTCCAAGCAGCAAGCGGAAGAAATCTATAATGCGGTGTTACTGCAAATACGCAAAGAAGTAGAGCAACGCTACAACAGTTATCTATCGGCTATCCGACAGGCAGGTTTATTCCAAAGTAGTGTCCTTGACCATGCCACCACGATTTTAGAAAAGAAAAAATACAGTTATTCCCACGGCGAAACCTCGCTTTTGGAAGTGTTGGACGCACAACGCACTGCAAACGAGGTTTATCAACATTATTATGAAATCATTTTTAATGCCAATGCCTCACTTGTGGAATTGTGCAGGGCAGTAGGAATTTGGGATGTGGAATTTTAGAAAAAATTTCTGAAAATCAAACTTTCTCCAAACGTTTTGCAAAAACTCGCGGTATGTGGAAAGATTACGATATTGATAAGTTTCTCCCCCTTTCACAACCCCTCCACAAAACGTTTAAAATTTTCACTTTCCGGCAGTTTTAGTTTTTTCTTTAAACAGTAATGGTTAACGATAACAGAAGTATGCTTAATATTAAGAAGTTGGGCAATTTGTTTGTTGCTCATACCAATTTTGATATACGCACACATTTTTAAATTTTCTTCGGTTAAATCGTGGCACAAACACTTAAGTTTTTCAAAAAAATGTGGATGCACTTTGTCGAAGTGCATTTTAAAGTTTTCCCACTCTTCATCAACATCTAAATTGGCAAGAATAATTTCATCAATCTTTTTGGAAATATTCACCATATTCTCTTTATCGTCAAAGATATGTGCGTTCAACTCTCTAATTTTTAAGAGCAGATTATTTTTATTGGATACTAATAATGAATAAGATGTGATTTCTCGTGCCTTCACATCCAACAACTCTTCCTGTTTCTTTTTTATCTCCTTTTCGTGTTCCAAATGTAGTGTCAATGCACGGTTTTCACTTGCTTTCCTGCGTTTTTGCTGATTCACAAAAAGCAGAAACAGCAAAATAATCAAAACCACAGCAGCCGATATGGATAAAATAAAAATAAACTGTCTGCTTTTTAGTTCATTCTGTTGTTTAATAATGGTTAAATCCTTTTGCGCAGTTTCTAAATAGGAGGTTATTAATTTTTGATGAGTTTCAAGCGCAACACTATTGGAACTAATTTTTTTAATCAATTTTGTTTGAATGATAGAATAATACAAGGCACTATCAAGTTTATTCAGTTCTTCAAAAACCATCGACATATTACCATATAAAGAAGATAAATTTTTTAGATTGTTAATTTCCTCTAATATTTTTTTAGCATCTCTGCAACAATTGAGTGCTTTGTAATACTCTTTATTCATAAAGTGATATTGAGCCATGATACTGTATAAAATGGCAGTTACATTGGGGTCATCAAATTCTAAGGTTTGTATTTTAGTTATATAAAAAAATGCTTTTTCCGTATCCGATGGTAATAAAAAACTTGCCAGATTACAGTAAATGATGGGTAATATTTCTGCTCTGTTCTCTTTTTCCGCAACGTCAAGTAAACAAATCATAGAATCAACAGCCGTTTCATTTCCTTCAATAAACAGTTTGTTTTTATAGATATTCTGTTTGATAGAAAAATATTCATACTCTTCGGAAGTAATATATCTTAATGCTTCAAAATAATAATAATCCGACAAATTAAACAAACCTATTGAATAACAAATACTTCCCAAATAGTTACATACTCTTGCCATAAACCGCTCATCTCCAATCTCTTTAAATTTTTCTAATGCTTGTAAATGAAGCGTAAACGCATCGGAATAATTTCCTGTTGCAATTTTGTCGGTTCCCAATGCTAATTGTAATAAGGCACTTTCTTGAAGCGGTAAATTTTTTCTTTCCAATCGTTTTTCAATTTTATCTGCAAAAAAACTGTCGGTTATTCCCTGTTGATAGTTCAATACTGCTTCTTCGTAAAGGCAACGCGCCATCCGCACAGAACTGTCGGAATGGTTATATGCCATTTGATACAGTTTATTTAACATTTCTAACGATTCTGTTTTTTTATAAATCGATTTTCTGTTTAATTCGTTAGATAAAGAATCGAAAGAATCAGTTTGAGAATATGCAGTTGAGAAGAACAACAACAATAAAAAAAGAGAAAACGGTTTTTTAATTTTTATAATTTTCCACATTATTAAATGTATTAAAAAGAATTGCAAAAATGATAAAAAATATTATACTTTCGCCGTGTTTAACATAATTGTAATAATTATTTTAAAGTTGTACATTATCAATATTTTACATAATTAATTTTCATTGAATATGAGCAAACAAATTTTAGAAAAAGAGAGTGTGGTAGTAAAATTTGTGGGCGACTCCGGAGATGGGATGCAGATGTCGGGGACTTTGTTCTCTGATGCTGCGGCATTAGCGGGCAACGATATTGCCACTTTTCCGGATTATCCTGCCGAAATTAGAGCCCCGCACAACACCATTGCCGGCGTGTCCGGCTTTCAAGTGCACATCGGAAAAGAGACCCGAATTATCGGCGACAAATGCGATGTGTTAGTTGCTATGAACCCCGCATCGCTGAAAGCCAACCTAAAATGGGTGGAGAAAGGTGCTACCATCATCACCGATGGAGACGCCTACGAAGCAAAAGCATTGGAAAAAGCAGGCTACATCTGCAATCCATTAACAGACGGGTCGCTGAGTTCTTACAACGTGATAGCACCAAAAATCACTACATTAGCCAAAGAAGTAGCCTTAGAACAAGGGTTAGACAACAAAACTGCAGAAAGAACAAAAAATATGTTCTGTTTGGGGATGGTTTATTATGTGTTTAACTTCACTTTGGATATGCCTTTCAAATTGATAAGTAAGCGTTTTCCCGGAAAAAAACAGATTGCCGAGGCAAATAAAAAAGTGTTACAAGCCGGTTACAACTACGCCGAAACTATGGAGGTTTTTCCCATTACTTTCACCATTTCTAACATAACATTAGAAAAAGGGATGTATAGAAACATTACGGGCAATGAGGCAACCGCATGGGGTTTGCTCGCCGCCTCCGAAAAATCGGGCAGAGACCTCTTTTTAGGCTCTTACCCTATCACTCCTGCTACCGAAATTTTAATCGAGTTGGCAAAGCATAAATCACTTGGCGCACAAGTGTTTCAGGCGGAAGATGAGATTGCAGGTATCTGCTCTGCCATCGGCGCATCTTTTGCAGGTGCTTTGGCTTGCACCACCACCTCAGGTCCGGGATTATCATTAAAATGTGAAGCGATTGGCTTGGCAATAATGACCGAACTCCCCATCGTGATTGTGGACGTGCAACGCGCCGGTCCCTCAACGGGAATGCCTACAAAATCGGAACAGTCCGACTTAAATATCGCCTTATTCGGAAGAAACGGCGAAGCCCCCTGCATCGTCATGGCGACATCATCGCCCAGCGACTGTTTCTACAAAGCGTTTTACGCTGCAAAATTAGCGATGGAAAATATGACCCCCGTAATTTTGTTGTCGGATGGAAATACCGGACAGGGCAGCGAACTTTTCCGTATTCCCAAAATGGCAGACCTTCCCGCAATCAATCTGCCATTAGCAAAACCCAACGACCCCAATTTCACGCCTTACCGCCGCGACCCCGAAACATTGGTGCGCGAATGGGCAATTCCCGGAACGGAAGGATTGCGCCACCGCATCGGCGGATTGGAAAAAACAGACGTTGAAGGTTTGGTCTCTACCGACCCCGCAAACCACGCTAAAATGGTGCAATTTCGCCACGAAAAAGTGATGAGATTGGCAAAACGTTTACCCAAACAAAATGTATATGGCAACGTGGACGCCGAAACCTTAATAGTAAGTTGGGGCGGTACAAAAGGTGCCGTATATGAAGCCTGTAAAAAAGTAAATGGCTCTGGAGGGTCAGTGGCGCACGCACATTTCTCTTATATTATGCCATTACCCGAAAATACCGCCGAAATTTTTGCCAAATACAAAAAAATTCTCGTTTGCGAACTCAACTCAGGGCAGTTTGCCAATTATTTAAGAATGACACACCCACAATTTAATTACGAACAGTATAATAAAGTTCAAGGGTTGCCATTTACGGTTCAAGAATTAGTTCAAGCCATTAATAACATTTTAAAATAAAAGGAGGTACATTATGAGTTATAAATCAGCAGAAAGGTCTTCCGTACCTTTAACCCAACAAGATTTTGCAAGTAACCAAATGGTGAAATGGTGCCCCGGCTGTGGCGACCACGCTATCTTATATGCTGTGGCAAAAGTTTTTCCGGAAATCGGATATAAAAAAGAAAACTATTGTATTGTGTCGGGAATCGGGTGCTCGTCCCGTTTTCCGTATTATGTGAACACTTACGGTTTTCACAGCATTCACGGACGCGCCAACGCTGTGGCTACCGGCGTGCGTATTGCCAACAGAAAACTGAGTGTGTGGGTAGCCACCGGAGACGGAGACTCGCTTGCCATTGGCGGAAACCACTTTATCCACGTTATCCGTAGAAATTTGGACCTCAATATCATGCTGTTCAATAATAAAATCTACGGATTAACCAAAGGACAATATTCACCCACATCGGATATTGGCTCTGTTACTAAAACCTCTCCTTTCGGAACCATTGAACATCCTTTTCAAGTGGGCGAATTAGTAATTGGCGCACAGGGAACTTTCTATGCACGTGTTCTTGACACCAATCCGAAATTTATTACTGAAGTAATGCTGGAAGCAGCCAAACACGATGGTACCGCAGTTGTAGAATTGCTGCAAAACTGTGTCATTTTTAATGATGGCACCCACGATTTACTGACCAACAAAGATATGAAAGATGATTACCAACTTATTCTGCACCACGGAGAAAAAATGCTTTTTGGAAAAAACAAAGAGAAAGGTATCAGAATGCGCAGAAATGGATTGGAAGTGGTAAGGATAGGACCCAACGGAGAAGGTATGGATAAAGTTTTGGTGCATGATATGTACAACCCCAATCCTGGCGTGCATTTAATGCTTGCCAAGATGATGCCACCCCGTTTCCCATTAGCACTCGGTGTTATTCGCGCGGCAGAATTTCCCACTTATGATAAATTGCTCGAACAACAAATAGTGGTTAGCAAAGCCACAAGTAAAATTCAAAGTGTGGACGACCTTTTGAACAGCGGGGATACTTGGGAGATTAAATAAAAAAATGCGGCAGTGCCGCATTTTTTTTAATCCTTTACATCGCCTTTCCTGTTTTGTGCGGATTTAAAATAATTATTTTTTAAAATTCAGAACATCCTGCAAATCAATGTTTCCAACAAGTCTGATTACTGTAAAACTATCTTTTTCTTCACTCAGCAGAATCAACTCTTTTATTTTGCTTTCTTGCATATCAGCGTAAAATTTAATATCTTCTTCGTTATCTGTAATGCGCATCAACTCTTGATACTGCTTAGAAACCAACTGTGCAAACTCCTTTTGCATTTGCTTGATTTTGTCTCGTTTCTCACAAGTAATAATCTGCAAGGATTCAATTTTATTTTCCATATCTGCAAAGTTTATCCCTTTTGTAGTTTTGGATAAATCAGATATCATTTGAAACATAGCTTTGGAGATATAAATCGAAGTTACATCATCCATATTTGCATATTTTTCAAATAATTTGTTTTGTGCGAGCACTGTACAAGTGCAAAATAAGCAAACGCTTATTAAAAAGATTTTTACTTTCATACATTTTTAATTTAGATATTTATTAATTATTTGGCTTAATTTTTTTAATTCTTGTTCGGTATCATCCACTTTATCCATACCGTAATTCAATTGCGCAGATATAAATGCTAATGTTTGTTCGGCAACCATTGTTGCTTCTTCAGGATTATTGAAAGTATCTACCATTCTTGAATTTTGAGATTCGCGACTTATAAAAAAATATAACCCTATACATAGTAGCACTGTTGCTGCTGCCGAACCGATCCAGTAATACCAAGTTTGCCTACGAGGTACACTACGTAAAGAGGATATTTGCACAATGGATTCTTCCAACTGTTTGGAGACTTCCTCCGGAACTTTAATCTGTATATTGTTTAGCAAGTGAAACAGTTGTTTGTCTTCATTCCAGCGTTCATCTAAAGGATCCTCATTCTGAAAAAAATCTATCAAATAGTGTTCTTCTTCACGAGTTGTAGATCCTTCATAAAATTTTTTGATTACTTGTTCAATATTCATATTAATAAGTTTTTTATTGTTCGTTCAACAACATATTTTTTATGTTTTTTCGCGCTCTGGAAAGCAGTACCCGTACATTTTCCGCACTTTCGTTCATTGCTGTTTCGATTTCTTTAAGGGAACAATCACTGCACACTCTCATCATTATCACAATGCGTTGTTTTTCGGGAAGTTGTTGCATAATTCTCTCTATGGTCCTTATTTTTTCTTTGCTCTCCATTTCTTGCTCAGGAGTTGTTTCAGTGGTTGTTGAAATGAATGCTATTTGTTCATTGTCTCGTCGATTTTTTGGTGCTTTAATGAAATCTAAACAAAGGTTCCTTATTATTCTGATGCAAAATAATTCCGGTTGCAGAACATTGGGTAATTCATTTCGCTTGCTCCAAAGTTTACAATAGGTATCCTGAAGAATATCTTTTGCATCTTCGGCATTGTTGAGCAAAGCGAAAGCAATACGGTACAATTTAGGATGAAAAGGATAATAGACTCTTTTAAACTCTTCTGCATTCATTTTTTACTCCTTTTTGAGAATTTATTACTAAGACGAGTAAAAGGTAAATTTGTTACAACTAAACTACAAAAAAATTACACGTTTCGTTTGTGAAATAATATATTTTTGCGCGGTAATTATAAATAATAAATGATTATGGAAGCAGTATGGAATTATTCGGATATGAGCCCTGCACAAAAATTTGTGTTACACACATTTTTAACGGCGAAAAGCGAACAAGAAAGAGAAGAACTAACTTCTTTATATCTTGATTATATACAGAAAAAAATGGACGCGACAAGCAACAAATGGTGGGAAGAAAATGAGATGACAAATGAAAAATTGGAAAAAATCTTAAATACGCATTACAGAACACCATATAAACAATGAAAATAGTGTTAGACACCAATTGTCTGTTGGTTATTTTGCCTCAACATTCTCAATACCGTTGCTTATGGGATGCTTTTCGACGAGGAAGTTTTTCGTTGTGCTACACAACAGATATGCTACAGGAATATGAAGAAATTTTGTTGCGGTATTATCCGGCAGATTTTACAGGTTTTACAATAGAAATGTTGCTCAAATCGCCAAATATATTTCAAGTAATTCCATTCTATAAATGGAATTTAATTACTGCCGACCCGGACGATAACAAATTTGTTGATTGTGCTCTCAATACAGATGCCGATTATATTGTTACCAACGACAAGCATTTTAATATATTGAAAGAGATTGACTTTCCTTTTGTAAAAGTAATTGATATTAAAACCTTTATAAACTTATTGAAATTGTAATTTCAACAACCCTCGTTCATCAAAGTTTGTAGTGCAGTGGTTCGGCGGCGATTCCATCGCCGTCGCTCTATTTTGGCAGGTTCAACCTGCCATTACCGGATTGGCGTGGTTATATAGGTAGAACCTATATAGATAACTTGACGGCGATAGAATCGCCGCCAAACAACAGTGTTACAACCTCAGGCGAACGGGAGGAACAAGTCGCCCAAATTTTTATCTGTCTGAAAAAAAAGTTTACACGTTTCGTTTGTGAAATAATATATTTTTGCGCGGTAAAATTAAAAACGTAAAATTATGACGGTAATAAGCACTCAAGAATTTGTAGATAATCAAAACAAGTATTTTAATATGGCAATTAATCAAGATGTATGTATTAAAAGAGATGAGGGTATGTTTCAAATCAGGTACAACCCTGTTGAAGAAAACTACGTCAAAAAGCCAAAATATAAACAGCCTGATACGGATTTTTACAGAGCCATTTCAATGGATGAGTTTATAGAAAAAGCTCTCATAAGGGTAGAAAAAATAGATAAAATATACGGTAAAAGATGAATATTGTAATATTACCTGATGTTCTTGATTATTTGGATGACCTTGTAATAATTCTTTATAAAGAAAATTATTTCGGTTTTTTGGAAACAGCAAGTAATTATGTAAAAGACCTACTTATTGATATAAAAATAAATCTTCCTGCAAAGCAGCACAAACCGGCTCCCGAATATTTTAACAAATACGGTGAAGATATGGAATACGCAAGTTTCATAAAAAACAAACACACAACTTGGTACGCATTTTTTACAAAATATGAAGATAATGGCGAAATCATTTACTTAGTTCGATATATCGCCAATAACCATACGATTGCACAATATTTAGAAACAACATAACAACCCCCAACGTGTAACAAAACCCAAATTTATGACATAAAAAAAGAAAAAAGACATCTAAAATAGCATTTGCTATTTTCTTGCTACTGAAATTACCACTAAAAAGCATCAAGGATAGTATAATGCTCGCTGAAAAGCGGGCTTATTTATTTGATGCAATGGTTGTGGTAAACCTCAGTAGCGGATTTTTAAGTCCGTTTTTTTAGTTGCCAAAATTATAACCATTAAGTATTAATCAAAATCTTTTATCGTATGAAAAAATTTACCTTATTTTTTGCATTTTTTGCATTTTTATTTACTGTAAATGCAAGTAATGTTGAATTGGAAAAAGCTGCTGCTGTGGCGCAGTTTTTGGTGGAACAAAAATTTGATGCAAATCAAATTAGAGGTGAAGAATTGGAGTTGGTATTTACCGCCCAAAACCCACTATCTACAGAAGTTCCTGTGTCTTACTATGTTTTTAATGTAGGCGAAACAGGATTTATTATTGTTGCCGGAAATAATGTGGCGCGTCCCATATTAGGCTATTCTACGCAAGGAAAATATGACCCCGACAATCTTCCACCCAACTTTCAGGCTTGGATGGAAGATATTGCCAATGCTATTACTCAAAGTGTTGCCAAAGGTATTTTACCCACTGCCGAAATTAGCGAAGAATGGAATGTTTATTTAAATAAAGATGTCGAATATTTTGAGCAAACAAGAGGCGACAGAGCGGTAAATCCGCTTATTCAAACCACATGGAATCAAGATAATCCGTACTAGAATGAGTGTCCTGTGTATCAAGGAAATTATTGTTATACCGGTTGTGTCGCTACGGCTATGGCGCAACTTATGAAATATTACAATTATCCTGCAATGGGTACCGGAGCAATGCCGGCATATACTACTAATACGCTTCATATAAATATTCCTAACACAAGTTTTGCTGTAAACTACAATTTTAACAATATGGGCGGTTCTACGCCTGTTACTACCGAACAACAGGCGAATGTTGCCAAATTGATGTATCTCTGCGGCGTAAGCGTAAAAATGGATTATACGCCCTCAGCAAGCAGTGCTTCAAGCCACAGCGTGGGCAATGCGCTTACTACCTACTTTGGTTATGATAAAGCCATGTCTATAGAGTATAAAGCATACTGTAGCGATACACAATGGATTAATATGTTGAAACAGGAATTGGATGCTAATCGTCCTGTTTACTATTCGGGTTCATTGGGAAGTGGACACGCTTTTATTTGCGATGGCTATAATAATTCCAATCAATTTCATATCAATTGGGGATGGGGCGGTTATTTGGATGGAGATTATACTGTAACGCCCTTAGCCGATTTCCCAAATGAAAATTCAATTTATGTGGGATTGAAACCTGATGAGGGCGGAACATCCGCTTTTCAAATAAATTTGCCCTATCAAATGCCCAATATTGATTTAACGTCTTCAACAACCGTAGCAACACGTGGAGGAAGTGGGGCAACTACTGCCCGGTTTTTCAATATGGGATGGAGCGATTTTCCGGGTGGAACGTATGCCATCGGATTATTCAATACATCCGGAGACTTGCTGGAAGTAATAGGAACCTACAATAATTCACAAATTTTACCGGCAGGATATTGGTTTTCCTCTGCTTTTACTATATATTGGACAATACCTTATACTATTGCCAACGGAAACTACATCATTAAAGCGATGAGTAAAGCCACCGGTTCAGATGTTTGGGTAATTGCCAAAGGAACAAATATTGATGAAGTGCCGTTGCAAGTAATTACTAATCAAAATTTTACTTTTTGTTGTGGCGGAGAGGGAACGACCGATAACCCGATACAAATTTGCACTCGTGAGCAATTAGCGCAATTTGCCGCTTTTGTAAATGCAAATTCCACAAATGCATATCAGACCAATAATGTAAGTTTTATTTTAATGAACGATATAGATTTTTCCGGATGGGTTAACCCTGATTGTGATACTTGCGGATGGACGCCGATAGGTACTTATTTTAATTACTTCCAAGGTTGTTTCGATGGAAATGGAAAGGTATTGAAAAATCTTACCATCAATAATCAATATTCAAATGGTGTTGGTTTCTTTGGATACTCGTGCACAGATATTATTATTAAAAACTTAGGTATAGAGAATTGCAACATTAAAGGAGGCTCTACCATAGGCGCTTTGATAGGGAGTACATATACTAGCGGTAGTTATTATGCTAATGTTACTATTTCCAATTGTTATGCAACAGGAGAAGTAAGAGGATTTGAAACTCCTTATAATGTTGGCGGATTAGTAGGACGCTTTAGAAAAGGAACCATTACCAATTGCTCTTCATCTGTAGAAGTAACAGGTTATAAGTATGTCGGCGGACTAATTGGCGAGATGAATGAAGGCAATATTTCAAATTGCTACGCTACAGGGAACGTTAGTGGTACTATTGTATGGGATGGATATGGTGGCTCTGAAGGGTATGTTGGCGGTTTGGTAGGTTTTAGTGGTATGGGTGATATGACAAACTGCTACGCTACAGGCAATGTCAGCGCAAATAGTGTAGATGTTGGGGGTTTGGTAGGGCATTCCTGGTACAATCTTGATAACTGCTACGCAACAGGCAATATTAGCGGAGTTACTCGAATTGGCGGATTACTTGGTTCAATGTATGGAACAACTGTTAAAAACTGCTATGCAACAGGAAAAGTAACAGGTGAATCTGGCGTCGGTGGATTGATTGGAGGTTTTGCAGGTACCAGTATTCAAAACTGCGTAGCGGCGAATGATACTATTATTGCCACACAAAATACTTCGTATATTAGGCGTATTTATATGGGGGGAGTAAACAATCTTAACAACTATGCCAATAATAATATGGTAGCCATCGTAAACGGCACACCCGTTGTTCTTCCCGATGATAATCAAGGTAACGGCACCGGCGCAAGTATGGCTACCTTAAAGAGTTTTAATTTCTACAATTCCGGCTCAAACTGGTACGAATCTACCCCGTGGGATATTTCAACTTCCCCCAGCCTTACTAAGAGGTGGAGAATTTGCGATAACGTATCCTTACCATTTTTACAAATGCAATCAGGCGTGTCTTGCGTCGGCAATTATCTCATAAGTGCATCGGCAGGCGCTAATGGAAGCATTACCCCGTCAGGAGAAATAACAGTAACCGCCGGCAACAGCCAAACTTTTAATTTTTCGGCATCCGGCGGCTATCAAATAGACAAGGTTTTGATAGATAGCGTGCACAATGCCACTGCTGCTGCGGAAGGCGCTTATACTTTTTCTAATGTACAAGGTAATCATACTATTGCCGTAAGTTTTAAAGTTGCTTCTATCCCCGTTACCAACATTACCGGAGTGCCCACCACGGCAACGGCAACACTGCCGCTTACTTTAACCGGTACGGTAGTTCCGAACAATGCCACCAATCAAACCATTACGTGGAGTGTGCAAAATGGAGGAACAACAGGGGCAACTATCTCCGGCGGAAATACTTTAAACACTACTTCAAACGGCACTTGTGTAGTGCTGGCAACTATTGTAAACGGTTTATCTCCCACTCAAGATTATACGCAACCCTGCACCATTACGGTAAGCAAAGCCACATTAACCGGCACACCAACCATTTCGGGCAGCGCAGTATTCGGGCAAACATTAACAGCCGGAACATCGGGATTGTCATCATCGCCCGCTATTCCAAGTTTGGGCGCGTTCGGTTATCAGTGGCAACGTGGTGGTGTCAATATTAATGGAGCCACAAATTCAACTTATATCTTAGTACAGGCTGACATCGGAAGTAGCATAACCTTAGTAGTAACGGCGGCAAACTGCACCGGCACGGTAACATCTGCCAACACGGTAACCGTTACAAAGGCAACACAAACCGCGCCGGCAGCGCCCACAATGGCAAGCAACACCTCTACAAGTATTACGCTTACAACGGTTAGCGGCTGTGAGTACAATATCAACGGCGGCACCTATCAAGACTCGCCCACATTCGGCGGATTAACTGCCGGTACTTCCTATCCGTTTACGCAACGCTTAAAGGAGACGGATACCCATTTTCAATCACCTGCAAGTCCTGTGGCAAATTTAAGTACTTCAGGTACTGCATTTGTCCCCGTTACCAACATTACCGGCGTACCCACCACGGCAACGGCAACACTGCCACTTACTTTAACCGGTACGGTAGTTCCGAACAACGCCACCAACCAAACCATTACGTGGAGTGTGCAAAATGGAGGAACAACAGGGGCAACCATCACCGGCGGAAACACACTGAACACGACCAATAGCGGTACTTGTATCGTGCTGGCAACTATTGTCAACGGTCTCTCTCCCACTCAAGATTATACCCAACCCTGCACCATTACGGTAAGCAAAGCCACATTAAGCGGCACAGTCTCTATTACCGGAAATGCCGTATTTGGCGAAACGTTATTCGCCATTGGGACAGGATTAACTTCTGTGCCGGTCATTCCCAGTATAGGCACACTCTCTTACCAGTGGAAACGCTACCCGTCAACGATTATCAACGGCGCGAACGCCCCGACTTATGTATTAACGCAAGAGGACATCGGATTTATGATTACTGTTGAAATATCGGCGGCAAACTGTAACGGAACGGTATCGGCTTATGAAACAACAACGATTGTGCAAAAAGCCCCACAAACCGCACCGGCAGCACCCACCAAACTGAGCAGCACTTCCACGAGCATTACATTAAATACGGTTAGCGGTTGCGAGTACAATATGAATGGCAATGCGTATCAAAGTTCACCCGCATTCAGCGGATTAACGCCCAACACATCATACTCTTTCACACAACGCAAGGCGGAAACGGCAACCCATTTTGCAAGTCCGGCAAGTCCGGCGGCATCATTCAGCACCGATGCCGGCACGACTCCTGTGTTGGGCGGCACGGTTACCATTACCGGAAACGCAGTATTCGGCGAAACGCTAACCGCCAACACATCGGGATTAACCTGCACGCCGTCGGGTCCTTTAGGCGCGTTGTCTTACGTTTGGAAACGCAACGGCGTGAACATTGGCACAAACAGTTCAACCTATACTTTAGTGCAAGCCGACATTGGCAATACCATTACTGTAACCGTAACAGCGGCAAATTGCACCGGCGAAGTAACTTCTGCAGCAACGGCAACGGTTACAAAGGCAACGCAAACCCCACCGGCAGCACCCACTTTGGCAGACAAAACCACCACAAGCATTACGCTGACAACGGTTTCCGGTTGCGAGTATAATATTGATGGCGGTTCCTATCTTAGTTCTCCCATATTTACAGGGTTAGCACCCAACACATCATACTCTTTTACGCAACGCAAGGCAGAAACGGCAACCCATTTAGCAAGTCCGGCAAGCCCTGCGGCAACCTTTACTACCGATTCGCCGGCTGCCACCAACATTTCAGGAAAAGTATTACACCCCGACCAAACGTCTTTAAGTTCCGGCGAAGTTTCACTATATCGGGTACAAAGTCTGTCGCAGTATGTTCTCATAGAAACCGTGCAGATTGGCAGCAACGGCAATTACGTGTTTAACAACGTTTCGCAAGGCGGTTACATCGTAAAAGCCACCGCGCCAACCACAGAAAACGCCCTACCCACCTATTACGGCAACAGCGAAAACTGGGAACAGGCAATGCTCATAACCGTAGCCACCGTTTCCGTTTCCGATATAAACATTACCATCATCCTTGCGCCCGAACTGCCCGAAGGAGACTCAGACATTAACGGATATGTAATTGAAGAAGGTAGCAAAAAATCAACTTCTCCGGTTGAGGATGTTACGGTGTATCTGCTCTCTTTCAAAAATAACAGTTGGACAACAGTAGCCACCGTGCTCACCGATGTTTCGGGCAGATTTGCGTTTGGCAAACTCCAAGCAGGCAAATACATAACTATCGTTGACGCCCCCGGCTTGAAAATGCTAAACTCTATCCCCTTAGACTTAGCCGCCTCCGACACGATAAACATCGTATTCACCATTACCGATGACGGAATAGAAACAAAAGTAGGTACCGTAGGAATTACTACGCAAACCATTCCGGAAATTACGGTTTATCCGAACCCCACAACGGGCGAATTGAGAATTACAATTTCCGACAGTAACAAGGGGATTAATCCCCTTGTCTTAGAAATATTTGATATTTACGGCAGAAACCACACGCCTCATACCTCTTACCTCACACCCCATACCTCACTTGATATTTCGCACCTGTCATCTGGTGTTTATTTCGTAAAAATTTACACCGATGCAGGAATAGTTATAAAAAGAGTGGTAAAAAAGTAAACTTTTTCTGCTCTTTTTACCCTAAAAACTGCATTTTTAAAACTTTTCTGCATTTTTTCGGTCTTTTTTAACATTCTGATTGTTAGAAAAATAAATTTCAATCAACGATGTTCGGAACGAAAATAATATATTTTTGCCGCCGAGTTATTAACACAAAAATATTTTATTATGAGAAGTAAAAACAATCCACAAGAAGCCACTTATGAAAGTGCTTGGAAATTAATTCAAGAAAATGCTAAAGGCATTAGAGAAATGAAAAAAGAAAATGCAATGAGGGCAAAAGAAGC
>Ga0099364_10007425_pt1 | contig 15653 bp, 20 predicted proteins | sample TergutTh196P3_FD_73070 | JGI IMG/M metagenome (GOLD analysis project Ga0099364, IMG submission 73070) | Microcerotermes parvus P3 segment gut microbial communities from Pointe-Noire, Republic of the Congo - Th196 P3 | ecosystem: Host-associated > Arthropoda: Insects > Digestive system > Gut ...
TTTATGGTAAATTGCTTTTTGTTTATTCTACCATGAAAAGCCGCTAAAATCAAAAAAATTAAAAAAAGCCCTCTTTTGCGAATTGTTTTCTAAGTATCCCGATCGCTTTCTTTTCAATGCGCGAGACAGACGTACCCGGCTATTATAAACATTTGCACGCCTCCAGTTGCTGAAATCGGAAATATAGCAAAACGTTTTTGCTTTCAGTGAGTTCTATACGCTCGATGAGGCTACACAATAATTCGCGGTTATTTGAAGATTCTTGAATGAAGCGTTCAATCAGTAAATCAAGCTCCATTTCGGGCAAGGTGTGTTTTGACGATTCCAGTCGCTTGGCTTTTTCCTCCAATTTGCCGCGCTCCTGCTTGATTTTGTGGTAGATGCGCTGGAAGTCGGCGTCATCTAAAACCCCTGCCAATTTGTCGCTATATACCTTGTCGAGCTGTGCGGACAAGCTACCAATCTTCACGGTTGCCTGTTGGATTGACTTTTCGTTCTCCCGCTCTGCCATCGCTTCTTTTTCTGCCAGTGACAGCATCTCGGCACAATCATTGCGGTTCAGGTATCGCATGAGAATTTCGCGGATTTTAGCGAGAATCGCATCTGTAACCGTATCAACCCGGATACAATGGCAAGTACATTGGCTCGGCTTAGTGAACCGTTGGTATGTCCGGCAGACAAAGTAGAGCGTGGGTTTATTGCCGGCGAGCATTCGCATAATCACACCCAGCGGATAGCCGCATTCGTGGCAGTGGATAAGCCCTTTTAGCAAGTATTCGTGGGTGCGTGAGCGAGTGTGCTTGCGGCTTTCAATAAGCATTTGCACCTTGTCGAACATCTCGCGGCTGACAAGGGGTTCGTGGGTATTTTCTACCACAGTCCACTCGTCAGGCGGGAGCTTGCGGGATTTTTTCAGCTTATAGTTGATTTTCCGCATTCGTCCTTGTACCATGTTGCCGATATAGGTTTCGTTCTTTAGCATAAACGCCACCCGCTCGGAGCTCCACTTGCCGGAGTATGGGCCTTTGATTGACGTGTTAAGCCCTGCATATTCGGCGGGAGAAAGAATTCTCTCGTTGTTCAGCCACACCGCGATTTCCCGGCAGGATTTGTCGTCGAGAGCCATTGCGAATATTTTGCGGACAATCCCGGCAGCCTCTTCATCAACCTCTATGACGTTCTTTTCTGTCTTGGATAAAATGTAGCCATAGGGCGCTTTTCCGCCGATAAACAAGCCTTTGCGCTGCTTGTCGCGCTTGACGCTAGTGATTTTCCTTGAGATATCTTTGGCGTACATATCGTTCATGATTGCTTTGAACGGCGTGATGTCGTTGATGGTGCTGTCCACGCCGGTGTCCACGCCGTCCAAGAGTGATATGTAGCGCACATTGTTTTCAGGGAAGAATCGCTCCAGATAAAAACCTGTTTGGATGTAGTCGCGACCGAGCCGCGACATGTCTTTTGTCAGCACCATGTTGACCTTACCCGCCTTGATGTCGGTTATCATGCGCTCGAAATCCGGGCGGTCGAAGCTCGTGCCGGAGAACCCGTCATCAACGTATTCGCCGAAGACATCCAACCGGTGCTTCTCCACGAACTCTTGCAATAAACTGCGCTGATTTATTACGCTTTCCGATTCCGATTTCTTTGGGTCGTCATCCTCCTTTGATAGTCTGATATAGAGTGCAACCTTGTAGTCCATGGGGTTGCTTATTTCTGTGTACATGGCGTACCTCCTGAAACAAGCGACCATTCATCATGTTCTATTATACAAGATTTTGTAAAAATAAGAAAGGATTGTTTCACGAGCTCGCGCACATCAGCTCCATCTTGTTTATAATGACAAGTTATTTGTAAGGGGTTTTTATTTTTGCTATATTTAAACTCCATAGGGCGGACACCTCCTGCCTCATTTTTATGGGTTGGACGAGCGTGGTTATTCATATTGACCTCCACTCTCTTGGAGCGACGCCTTACTGATGACATTAATCATCACCACATATTTCATGGGATATAAACGCTTTTAGCTCTCGGATAAGTAAAAACAGCGCATCAAAGAGATAATCTGCACTGCTATGCTGCGTTAGTCTTACGGAAGCATTTGCGTATGGAATATCACCGCATTTTTCGATACCTACAGTCAAGTAGATTTTGCCTCAATTATGTTGACACACGGGGCGATATTATCGCGCTGTGCGAGGAAAACGCACACCTTAAAGCGCGGGTAAGCGCCCTTTTGGAAGAAAGGATAACTGCAAGAAACGGTCAAATGCGTAAGTGCGCCTGAATTATATAGAAAATCATAACAAGTTATTAAAATGAGAGGGGAATGACCTATGACAATGGAAGAACGCAATTATTTATTTGAGGAAAAAACACACCTCATCAACAACACAATGCATAGGCACCGCGCACTTATCCGCGCCTGCCGCATGGAAGACGCCGACGTATACCAGCAACTATCGCTACGGCTGATTAACGCGCTTAACAAATATGCGCCTGCGAAATGCCCGAATATAGACGCATATCTGATGCTCCAGCTCCGTTATGAGCTTTTGGAGATGAAAGCCGGCAGTAAGCTGACCAGTGTGACGGGTTCACCGAAAAAAGGGTTTTCGCTTATATCACTTGACGCGAGGGAAATGGCCGGGTACCCGGTGGAAGACTTCGTTCATGCGGAGCCTTCCCATTTACTTTGGCTGGAGAACGAGATAAACACACTTCCCGCAACGCAAAAAAGCGCCATATCCCGGATTTTGTCCGGCAGGCGTATTTTCAGCAATAACAAAGCGCTCAGAGCGGCCCGGTTTCGTATCAAGGAACGGCTGGCGTTTTCCGCCCGGCTGCAATGTGCGTGAAGCAGGAGGATTTTACAATGCCAAATGAACAATATGAACCGATTCCCTTTGTGGATACTGCGGAGCTTACCCGTTCAGAATGGCAAGAATACCGAAAACATGGGTTCGGCGCGTCCGATATGCCCGTGGTAATGGAGCAAAGCGAGTACAAATCTGTACTCGCTTTGTTTCAGGAAAAGGTATCCCGCCGTTCAATAGAAGAAATAGACTTGATGGTAAGCGAGCGTAAAAAGCTGGAAGCCACGGAAGGAGTGCCGTCCCCGCCAATGTTTGGAGATTTGGAGCTTATCATTGACCCAGGCGAGGAATTTAACCTGCCAGCCGAGTGCGGCAACGCGCTTGAGCAAGTTGTTGGTAAATATCTGTCCGTCAAGATGGGCGTTCCGGTATACAAAAACACTATGATGTACCGGCATCCGATTTACCCGTTCCTGTTGGTTGACCTTGACTACATGGCGATTTGTCCTGATCCTGCAACGGGAGAGCTTAACAGGCGCGTTATCGTGGAATGCAAAACCGTCACCCACTGGAAAGAAAACGATGTATCTTTCGGTCCACTCTATCCCCACATCATCCAATGCCGTGCTGAAATGGCTGTAATGAACGCCGATGAAGCCATTATTGTATACCTTTGCGATAACAATGATAGCAGCTTCTACGCATATCGCATTTACCACGATTACAGTATCGAAGCCGAGATGATTCAGACAGCCAAAAATCTGTGGATGAATCATCTCGTAAAAGAAATTCTGCCGATTCCCACCGTATCGTCAAAGGCGGCATGGCGGGAGCTTGGCGAGTACGCTTTTTCCGAGAACCGGTATGAAATGTCGCATGACCTTTCCGAGCAAAGGCTGTGGGAGCTGTCGCAACAATATATCGAGGCAAAAGCAGCGGCTGAAGAACAAGGCAAGTCGGCGGACGTCGCCAAAATTGCCTTGGAAAAGCTGCAACTACAGCTAGTACCGTTTCTGCTTTCGCAAAAGGAAGTAGTCTGCGGTGATTTAACGCTAAGGTGGAGACAAAAATCAAGCCGCAGTATGGATTACGACGCCTTTAGGCTTGCACATCCATTTTTGTACGCAAAATATGTTGCGGAAAAGACCAATACCAGTTTTGAAGCGAAGATGCGAAAAAAAGCCGCCCTGTTTGAGCGGAATGCAGCTTAACGGCAATTTGAATTAGGAGGGAAAACATGTATAACAGGATTTATCAAATTTCAACCTACCCTATTTTATAGGAAAACTACATTTCAGAAAGCGATTTCTATGAGCACTGGTTCATCGGCGCCGTCGCTGATAGGATACACTGCAAGGCACATGTAGAAGGAACGCGGTTGATATTCTTTATCCGGAAAACAAAAAAGCCAAATGTTCCATTCTATACAGTAGAGTATAATACTGCAAGTCAAAAAATCGCACAATGTCATGGCTATCGCCATGCAGCAAGTACTCCAACGGTAAAGTCTTTTATGGGAGAATGGCTTAAATTGCATACTCATGTAAAAGAGGATAGAGAAGCTGCATAAACACAAAACAAGCTCCTGCATTGCAGGAGCTTGTTTTTATAGTATATCTGCATGATTAATTCAAATCACCATATACTTTTCCAAACACAACAATATTATCTCCGAGACTGTGAACTGTCGCGTTATAATTCTCATATAGCGTTGTGGCAACAGTATTAGCTATTAATGCGAATCAAGAGTTAAACTCTAGCGGCGATTAACAAGCAAACGACGGATAAACGAGCATAAATAAAGGAAAGCAATCCATTAACAGAGCGAACCTTAGAAGCCTTATGGATAGCGGTTTGCTCTTGAATCCAAGAGAAGAAAGACTCAATCGCTTGCCTTGCGCGGGAGACAGCTTCTGAGAACAGCTTATCCGCGCTGTCCAACACCTTCTGCCCCGCCTTGAGTTTTATTGGAGTAGTAATACAGATTTTATTGCTTTGCTCAAGTAAAGCCTGCCATTCTTCGTTGAGATAGATTTTATCGGCAAATATCTCAAGCCCTTCAAAACGAGGCAGAAACTGTTTGGCTACAGTCAAATCGTTTTCGGCAGCGGGCGTAATGTGCATAAGCACAGGCAATGGCAATGGCAATGTCTTATACCGCTTTTGCCCCAGAACATGCAATTTTACGCCGTAGTACCACATTTGCTGTGAGCTGCAATAAGTCTTATTGCATATCTCAGGGGCTGTCTTTGCTTTGCGTGTACCCTTAGCCACAACGATAGGCATACTGTCCAGCAAATGGCTGCTTACCTGTGAATCTGTCGGCAGCATATCCATCAATATCTCTGCAAACTCACGCATAGCTTCGCAAAGAAAGTTGATCCTGCGGTTAAACTCTTGATAGCTGGGTATCTTAGGAAACCAGTCATGCAAGTGCATTTTTGTGTATTTGTAGACGGCTTTTACGTAAAATTTCTGTTGCATGATTCCCCATAGATATACCGTTATGCACTCCTCGTCTGTAAATTGGGGGCAGAAATTGTTGCTTAGCCGTTGTGCGCTCATCGCAAGTCTGGTATGATAGGCTTGACAGACGGCGCAGTATAAAGTGATCAACTCAAGTTTCCATGTCATGTTAACTTGGTGGGCCTTTATTCCCCGTTTGTTGCATTCCTTAACTCTTGATTCGCATTATAAACTGCGCCAATCCTTACAATAAAGCTGTTTAGTAGTATATAAAAAGCCAGATGTTGTGCTTTCTATAATCTCTCGTATATCTTCATCAAAATCGTAAAGCCTGTCTATCGAAATAAACGATTGTTTAGACGTGCTAATGCTGTTATAGATTTTTATAAAACTTCCTATAGTTTCAGAATCAATATTATTAAATAAAAATGAGTCGTGAATCATAATTGGCAATTCTGTCAGTTTAAACACAGATAAATCAAATAGTAGTAAATCGGTGAACGCTTTACCTGTGCCAGTATTATCTTTTACGCTATATGAGTAATTACTAGCATTAAGCTCTAAGACGGGGGCTTTGTTGTTTTCGCTTTCAATTTGTGAAGCAAATACTTTAAGTTGCTCGTTTATTAAGGGTTCTATTTGCTTTGCATTTTGAAGAACAACCTCGTTATAATCGTCATTATTTCTTTTCTTTTGCGCTTTTAAATCCATTTGTTTGTGGTATTGTATTAATAAATCCTCTATATGAGTCTTCTCTTGAATAAGTTTTGCCATATCTGATAGTGCGACCCTATGATTGTCATTTGAAATTTGAGCATTTTCTAACGTATCATTTATAGATGAAAGCTGATTTTCTAGATCTTTAATGTCTTTCTTTGCATCTGAACTTGCCGCGTTCAATTCTGTCCTCAAGATATTACCAAGTTGCTCATGAAAATTCGAAATGCTATGCAATTTATCCATATTAATGTCAGAAAAAAATTCTTTGAGTTGCTCAAATGTTTTCGACTCAACTCCATGGATAGCATTGTTGTAATCAATATTATCATTAATTCTTTTTAGTTTTCTTTTTGTAGCAGAAAGACTTTTTAACAAAAAAGCTCTTTGTGAAAACAAGTTTGCCGAATCTAATATAACCTGATACTCAATATCCTGCTCAAACAGGTTGATAGTGGTATTCAACTTATTTAGAGCATGGTTGATTTCTTCCACTCTACGTTTATAGTGTATCAATTCGGACTTGGTTTTTATTCCTTCAATAATAGAATACTTTTTGGCTGCATTATAAGTTTTTTCAATATTTACAATCATATTTCTTTGAATTAAAACATTTCCGATTTCATCATATTTCTTAAACAATTTTATTAAATCAATGATGGCCTCGGAAGTATGTTGTCCCGAATATAAAAAAAGAGGTTTATTTACTTCTTTATTAGCTTTATTCCATATTCTGCTATAAAGACCAACGCATTTTCTAAAGCTCATGTCAGCAATATCACTTATTAGTTTTGAGCGTAAGTATGTGCAGTAATCAGTAATATTTATTTCGATTTCTGGCATGAAATTTTTGTTACACTCATAAACAATGCTAGGCTTACGGGTGCCGCGTTTATAGTAACGTGTTTCATCGCTAAATTGCATTACAAAGTCTATATCATGATGCCCTACCTGCTGAATAACATCTTCATTTGATTCCATGTAATATTTTCCGCCGTACACATAATCAATAATCTTTAATAATGATGTCTTTCCGATAGAATTGGTTCCGTCACCAAGTATTACGTTAAGTCCTGCTCTAAAACTAAAAGTTTGATTCTCTTTATTGAACGCATCACATGTTATTTGCTTTAACATAAATTACCTCTTTTTTCTCATTGTCTAGCTCGATAATGTCAAGAATGTATAGAATGTCTATTACCAACATAAATTCATTAATTTCTGCAAACAAGCCTTTAGTGGCTGCATAAAGTTCTCCAACATTGCAATTTCCGTTTTTTAGGCATTCTAATATTGGCAATGTCTTCCCTAATATTGATTCTTTGAATGGTATCGATTTGTTAGGACAAATCATTTTGAAAAAACCTCGCATTTCTGCACATAATAGGAAATTAATATTTGAGTAGTATGAGGGTAAATATGTTGTGTTTTATTATCAAGCCAATCAGACATATATTCAAATACTTCATCTTGATTATACTGAAGCTGAGCATATTGACGATAACATCTCTTAATGGAACTTGCCATTAAGTCTGTAATGCCACTATTATCTCTTTCGATTTCTTTTAGACAACTGTCAATAATGCTGTAATATTCGACAACATTATTCTCAATAATTCGCAATATTGCATGAGACATTGTTTTATTGGCTTTACTTTTAATTTTTAGAGCATTGTAACTCAATTTCTCCACATCAGAGAAAATATCAATTTCATGCAGGACTTTTAATATAGTAAAGATCTCATCTTCAATGGTATGCTTAAAATAATATTTCTTTGCATTCCGATTCTTAATAATTTGCTTTTTTATATTATATAAGCGCATGTAATTTTCAACAGTACGAGGCTTATCAAATTCATCATGGCAATTTGAGCATAATAGAATTATATTATCAAGATGCTCTGGAGATTCAGACAGTCTTGGTACGTCCTTTAATAAATCTTGTTCCAAATCCGTTGGGCTATGAGGATATATATGAGCCCCTTGATTTCTTTTTACAATTTCCCCAGATGTATCATCGGTTAGAAATTTACTACATAGTGGACACAAGCCATCTACTTCTTCATAGCAGACAGCAAAACGATTATCTGTAAGCTTTATTCTCCTCATATAAATAACCCTACTCAATAAATTCTATGTATATTATACAAGAATAATTAAAATATGGCAATATATAAGGGAATATTTGCACTTTCTGATTTTCTTGTGTTTTAAACTGTCAAATATTAGTATTATCTGAAAATCCGCAGTATTCGCTCAGCAGCACGAGGGCAGGGGAAGTCATCACTTTACAAGCTTTAATAATAACTCTGACTGCTTCGGTTTTCTCAGCATAAAGAATCCTGCCTATGAAAATAGGCAGGATTCTTATGTGTAGGGTGTTGTTCGGAAATCCGTCGTATATCTGGTAATACGCTCCGCCAGCCGTTTTGTTTCCTGTAGGTATTTCCCCAGGATTTGATTCTTCAGTGCATATTATTGATTGGGTGACTGCCATGGAGGGCTCACTGATTCCCCACAGCGGACATTTCCTTGTAATACACGGCTTTACGGAAAATTCAGGGAACAAATGACAAAAAGGCGATTTAGGAAGATAATCATTTTGAATGAACACTTGGTTTATATGAGGTTATTTGAGTTCCAAGAAATCGTTAAACAAAAATCGCAACTTATTAACCGCCTTGTCTGTGTGGTAATGACCGCAATACCAACGGTCATAATTTAACCTGTCCTCAAGGACATCTAACCATCGCTCGGTAGATTTGTCTATACCGACCTGATTGATGCCACCAATAAACATTTCGCGCGGTTCGTATTTCAGTGGGCAAGTGTGGGAGAGAACAATACCCACGCGCCAGCTTTCCGTATCCAACTTTGCTTCAACGTATTCCCGTATTTCCGGTGACGGTTGTTCATCCGGCCACCAACCCCAACCCTCCGCAAGGCGGATTGGCTTATCCACACTGTATGCACCGCCAATAGTGATGCACCGTTTATCGCCAAAATCGTAAATCTCGCCATCTTTGGCAAACAACAGATTGGGATATTCCGGCTCCCAATATGCGAAGCCGCCGTTCCATACTGTTTCTGTATAGTCAAGCGTTTCTGGCCTGCGCTCATGATTGCCGTGAACGCAAAACAAAGTGATGGGCAATTCGACAAGCTGACGCTTTAGTTCGCGGTCTTTTTCACCGCCGTAATAATTGATACCGGCGTCGCCCAAGATAATCAGCACATCGCTTTTCGTACTTTGCACTGTATCACAGAAAGCGGCGGCCATCCTGAAATCGCGGTGCGTGTCGCCTGTGAGATAACCCATGATTTACCGTGCGTCCCGGTCTTTAGGGTTTTTATCTTTATTGTGTTCTTTTGCAGCTTTCTCAATGATGTTTTCGCAAAACCGCAATAAATTTGGAATGTCCGCCGTCGCCGTTTCCCATATCTCGTTTTTTTCCATCGTTGCATAGCCGTGAGCAAAATGATTTCTCATCCCTCTTATCATTCCCCATGGCATCTTATCTCGTGTAGTATCCTTAAATTCGTCTGATAGACCGCCTACAAGTTCTCCGATTTGCATAATGCTCATCGAAATAGAGTTGTAAAAATCAATATCCTCTGAGAAAATTTCAAACGAACTGTCACTGCGCTTGACGGTCTTGGAAATATCAAGGCAATACTGCCGTATATGACGAATTCTCTCTAAATCACTTCTAACCATATATCTGCACCTTCTCGTTATTCAGGTTTTCTACAAACCACGGCGTCCGCTCTTTTGTGCATTTCTGTTCCAATGCGCCAGTCGTCACCATGTCAATATTCTTACCAACTGCATTACATAAATCGTTGTATAGACCGCCTATAATCCATCCCTTAACGATAGAGCCTGTTTTGTCAATCAAAATGTCAACATCGCTTTCATCCGTCGCTTCGCCCTTGGCGTATGAGCCAAAGAGATATACAGCACGGAGTTGATATTTTTCTGCAACCGGCGCAACCCGCTCTTTTAATTGTTCAACGGTATAAACCACGTTCATCACCCCGTTAATCATAATTTAGTAAATATATTATACCAAAACGCCATAAAAAATCAATGCTGGACTAGGCTTCAAAGGCGATACCAGTTTGTCCAATGCCGCTCTGACCTACTACTCTCGTTCCGATTCTTCGGCTACGGCTCCATGTCGCCCTCATCCGACTCAAAATCAGAGGGCTCTTTGCTTTCCTCGTCTATGTTCAGCAGCAAGTCAATAAAAATTGCTCATAATTTAAATCCAGTACAATATCCAGTTCATACCCTCTCGACACGTTTATTTCTCGTATCAACTGGCAGATAATCATTTTATATTAATCTAAATTCGCGTCCTCAAATTTTTCAGCCCAGACACGGAATTGTCCATAGTAAAGATCGAGTTTCTTCATAACGCCATGACTGTTGTCCAACTCATAATTAAGTTGTGCCAGTTTGTCCTCGGCTTCCTGCAACTCGGTCTTGGCGTGTCCCAGTATGCTCTTACCAAATTGGGGCGCTGTTTCAGCGTAGCCAGTACGCTGCTGTATGGATGGTAAGCGTCCATGCAGCCGGGACATATGAAAAGCGGTAGGAAAGTGAGAAAATGAACTCATACCAGTTGAAAAAGTATGACATACTTTTTCAACCATATAACAGAAAAGGGTATGAGAAGAATGGATATGCAGAAAGTTTCCCGAGAAGTACGTCTGTCAAAATGGTCAGAAGTAGTCCGAGAGCAAAAAGCCAGCGGGCAAAGCATTCACGCCTGGTGTGCAGCAAACGGGGTAGACAAGCAAAGATATTACTACTGGCAGCGCCAGCTTCGGGAAGTCGCCTGTGAAAGCCTTGCCGTGCAATCTGAGCCTTTATCCCTTCCATCGCCAACATTTACAGAAATAGCAGGTCCGATATCCTCCTCCCGGGCAGGAACAATCACTATCCGTATCAAGGAAGCAATCGACCTTGAAAGCTACCGTGCTGAAGCCCGCTCTATGATTTCGATTCAACTCGAAGACGAAAACGCCGAAGTTGACCCAGTGCCGACAGGTGGCATTGGTGGTAAGCTACCGCCTGAACTTGACCTACTCACAAATATTCTATCCACGTTCAACGACCTATTTGGCAACATCGACTGGAAGGACGTAGATAACGTGCGGGCGCAGATTCAGCGCATTCCGGGCATGGTGTCGAGGGATACTTCTTCTGTAAAAAATCAAAAGCCTTATCTGGACTATGAACAACCAGAGTTATTAAGAGTGGCTGAACCAAACGCCAAATATGCCACAGATAGTAATCCAGAAGAAGAGCAGGAGGTGTGAAGCTTGAAACCATTTAATTTAATACCGGCTTAATTAGAGGCACAGCAAAACAGACCTCCGCAAGGAAGTCAAAACACCACAAAATGTTGGGGTGTTAGGCAGATGCGGTCACAAGATACCCTTGGCGCTGGAGGATAAATATAGCTTGCTCCACCGTAACCTCACACTGAACCGGCGGCTTGTCCGACTGGCGGTAAAGCTCCGCATTGTAAGGTTCGTTTTTCTTCAGAATGTTGTAGATGGCAGTCAGCAGCATTCTGGCAATGGCGATAATCGCTTTCTTGTGGCCGCGCCGCTTTTTGAGAGCCTGATAGCGCTTTTTGACCTCCGGGTGCTTGTTGCTTTTAATAGCAGCCAAAGCACATTGCACAAGAAGGGGCTTGATGTAGACCCCGGCGCGTGAAATACGAGTGGTTTTCTTCTTCCCGGCACTCTGGTCATTTTGTGGGGCAAGCCCCGCCCACGAGCAAAGATGCCTTGACGTTTCAAACACGGACATATCCACGCCGATTTCGCCGATTAGGGCAAACGCGGAAAAGGATTGGAAACCCGGAACGGTCATGACAAATGTTGCTTGCGGCAGATACTTTTCACCGACGGACAAAATCTCCGATTCGAGGTTTAGTTTGCAAAGTTCAAGGCTTTTCATATGGGAACGGATAATGCGGAGCTTTTCAGCTTGGTTTGCACACATTGCACCGTCCACGGCGGCTTGGATTTCTTCCGGCGACGCTTTTAGTCCCTTGGTGAGGTAAGGTTTGACATCAAACGGCTCATTGCTTTCAAGCAGCCGCTCCGTGATGGCGGATGCCGCTTTTCCGAAAACATTGGAAAAAACATCGTCCAGCTTGATGTTGGAAACTGTAAGGCAGTTTTGTGCGCGATTCTTCTCACCGGTGGTGTACGCAGTCAGCTTTGTGTGATAACGCACCAAATCCCGGAGTTGCCGGATGTCCGCCGGAGGTATGAAGCTCCCGTTGAGCAAATCGTGCTTGAACATGTTGGCAATCCATTTGGCGTCGCGCTTGTCGGTTTTCTTGCCTTTCGGCGCACATATTTATTCGGAACAGCGGCTTCGCTGAAACGCACTCACCTCCACGCGCTCGCAAAGTGTGCCTGTTTCCACAAGCTCAAATATATCAAAAATCTACAGCGTTGGGCACTCCTGTTTCATCACTCTTTTGTGCCTTTCGCAGAAAGGAATGGTCATATTTATGGCTGCGAGGGGAAAAAGTATAAATTTATTCTTAATGGATGGCGACCCAAGCGGACGCATCAAATGCATCCTTGCCAACTGGACGGGTGTAGCATATAAAATTCCTCGCACTGAACTCGAAAAGTGCAAGGGACGCGACGACCTCTCGCAGAGCGGAGTCTATTTCCTGTTCGGTACATCTGACCAGACCGGCGAGAGCGTCGTTTATATCGGTCAAGCAGGAGTTAGGAAAAACGGCGAAGGAATCCTATATCGCTTACAAGAACACAAACGAAATCCCGATAAGGACTACTGGACAGAAGCTGTTGTTTTTACTACATCCAATAACTCATTCGGGCCCACGGAGATAAGCTATCTTGAAAACCGCTTCACAAATTTGGCGTTGGCGGCTAAACGCTACACCATCAAGAATGGCAACGACCCTACGCTCGGCAATATTACTGAGGAAAAAGAAAGTGAACTGGAAGAGTTCCTTGATTATGCAAAAATCGTAATGGGTACGCTTGGGCATAAAGTGTTTGAGCCTCTCGCTGATGTTAAACCCATAACAGAACAAAACAACGAAGTCGTACCTGAAAGCGGCGGCTTACTACTTCACATGAAGCGCAAAAGCCGTAAAAGCGGGCAGACCATAGAAGCAGATTGCAAGCAAACTGTCGAGGGCTTTGTTGTTCTCAAGGGAAGTCATATTGAGTTAAACGACTCTGACAGCATCCCACCCGGCATAAAGGAAGCTCGACAAAAAGCAAAAATAGATGAAGATGGCGTTTTACAAGAGGACGTGCTTTTCAAAAGTCCTTCATATGCCGCCGCTTTTGTAATAGGCGGTCACGCCAACGGACTCACCGAGTGGAAAACAGATGACGGTAAAACCTTAAAGGATATAGAAAATAGTGAGGCAAATGTAGAATGATTCGCCGAGAACTTGTTAATTTTTGCCTTACATTCCCTGCCGCTTATGAAGATTATCCGTTTGATAGCATTGCGGATGCCGGTGCATGGACAGTCATGCGGCACGGCACGAACAAGAAATCCTTTGCTCTTATTTACGAACGAAACGGCAAGCTGTGCATCAACCTAAAGTGCGACCCGTTTGAAGCCGACTTACTGCGGCAAGCGTTTGATGACGTTACACCCGGATGGCATATGAACAAGGTGCATTGGAATACGGTTTATCTTGGCGGCGACGTGCCGGCGAACGAGTTAAAGCGGATGGTCGGCAACAGCTACGATTTGATTAAGCCGAAACAGAAACGAGAAAGGCGGTCTATTTAGATGAGCAACGAATTAACACCGAAAAACCACGCCGACTGTCGGCGTGTCTGTATGCTTGCCCGTGAAAAAGTGAACCGCGCTAAAGTTGCATTTCACATTTTCGATATGCCGCTCGGCGACAAGACGAGGACGGACGCGCAGGGGAGAACCGTTAGCGGAGTTGCGGTCAGCATGGCTGATTCAGAATGAAATTTATACTCACGGAGGTCAGAAAATTGAAAGAAAAAGCGAGTCCATATCTTGGAATGGCATTACTCCCATTCGTGTTTCTGGGTTTGGAGTTGTTGGTTTTGTTTATTGAATCCTTGTTTTACGGCACTATGGATTTTGTGGAAATCATTGAACGGCACGGCGTTTCCGCTTCGCTCATACATTGGGGGGCGATATGCATTGTTTGGGGGGCGGGCGCAAGGTTGCTTTATGTTTTGGCGAAGAAGCGTGGATTTAACGTATTTGAAAACAAATCAAAAGTCCCATCTTTGAATTGGATAATTGTCTTTGCATTGTTATCGTTTTCGGCTATTGCATCATATTTAGCATGGGATATGCGGTTTAAGCCGTTCGCGGAATTTACGGGAATGAGCAACAGATTTGGCAATCAAGCTATATTGGCGTTTATCGGTCAATATATCTACTACATTGTTGAAAGCGTCTTGTTTTTAGCCATTATTGTTTTCGGACAGAAATTCGGCGAACTCGCTTTCAGAAAAAACAATGTCCCGTGGGGCGGCATTCTTTGCGGATTGACATGGGGATTAGGTCATATACTCACGCAGGATTTGTTTACGGGAATTTTCTCAGCAGCAATTTCAGTGGCTTACGGCGTCGTGTATTTGCTTTTAAAAAGGAATATCAAATATACATTTCCTGTCCTTGCGCTAATGTTCATGTTATAGGTATAACGCACCAGAGCGGCTAAGTGCCGCTCTGTGTACTCATTAGTCAGATTATCGACATAAATCAAGCTGACTTTTTCTCTTTATTCGGTTCGGCTTTCGGCTTGTCGTAGTATCCTGCGGGACAGGGATATTGAGATGAAGTTGTTGTAGGAGGGCGTAAAAATGATAACCAGCGAAGTTGCAGCAATTATTGCCATAGGGATTTCTATACTCGCGATGATTATCTCGTTGGTTACGAGTATAAATAATCATCGTACAAAGCTATATGAGTTAACTTCTATGCAGAGAAGTGAACTAATTTCATGGTACAGTGATGTGGCAGGGCTTCTCGTTTCACTGCGATATGATATAAAACATATTAATGGTGACAATAGGATGAGTGAGAATCTAACAAGGTTGTCAATGCTTATTGACGTAGGGCGATTTTATTTCCCTAACATTATTAAAAACACCGATTATGGTAAAGAAAAACCGTCTGCTTTCCGCGGTAATCGCGACGTTGCGCTTGATTTATTGGTGTTGTATTACGATATTGCACAAAGGCAGGATGTAGTTGTATATGCTAAACACTTAACTTATGTACAAAGGCTATTTACATCAAGAGTTTTCGATGTACTCCAGCCGCGCAAATTTAACGAACTTACACAACGTTATACACCCCTTGCATTTGATGAGAAATTCAATTTGGGGGATATCTTGCGTTCAGAGCCAGAAGCAATTTTCTCCCTTTATGCCGAGGCAAAGAACAGGACACATGCTATGCCTAGAAAAGAGGTATAGTTCTATGAAACTCAAATTCAAAACCCAAGGTGTTACTTTTCTTGATAAATGAAGTAAAAAGAGATTAGAAAAGGCGAAATAAAGAAGAAAGCATAAAATAGAACACAAAAAAGCACTCCTAAAGAGCGCGCGAAAAAAGGGGCAATTCCGCAAATA
>Ga0099364_10007426_pt1 | contig 15652 bp, 16 predicted proteins | sample TergutTh196P3_FD_73070 | JGI IMG/M metagenome (GOLD analysis project Ga0099364, IMG submission 73070) | Microcerotermes parvus P3 segment gut microbial communities from Pointe-Noire, Republic of the Congo - Th196 P3 | ecosystem: Host-associated > Arthropoda: Insects > Digestive system > Gut ...
ACATCTTAAAAATGCATTCTAACGTGTATGAAGTAAATGATTTACTTGAAGAAATACTTCGAGATGAAAGTATAAAAGAAAAATTGTTAAATAAACTGCTCCCAAAGCAAAAATCAAACGAAATGCTATTGGATACTTTAATGAAACAAAACTCTGTTGAGTTAGCTAAAGCCATGATTGTAGGATATCCCTACGAAAAAGCTGATTTTCAAAATAACAGCATTTGTCAAAATTATTTATTACCTCCACTGCCTAATTTTTTCTACACTAGGGACACTGCTCTTGTGATTAATAACCATATTTTATCAGGTTCAATGGCGAGTCACGTCAGATTGTCAGAAGCTACAATAATCAATGTTATTTTAAAGTACCATCATGAGTTTAGCTCTCATGGATTTTATTTTGAGGACCCGAGAGAATTGCTCCCAAACTCAAAGTTTGAAGGTGGAGATATACTAGTCATCAGAGATGATGTATTGGCTATAGGGCTTTCTGAAAGAACTACGATGGAAGCTATCAAACAACTCATTGAAAAATTAAAATTATACAGCAATGTAAAACATATATTTACTGTCAGTCTACCAAAACAAAGAGCAATGATACATTTGGATATGGTATTTACTATGCTCGATCATAATTTTGCTTGTATTTATGAACCTGTAATTCTGGGGGATTTAAACATTGAAGTCAATCACATTGATATTAGTAATAAAAACAATAAATTGTATAAAGTGCCTAACCTAATCAGTGGCTTAAAAAATATAGGGATAATAATCGAACCTATTATTTGTGGTGGTAGAAATAAAGTAAATCAAGAAAGAGAACAGTGGATGTGTGGAGCGAATTATTTTGCCTTGGCACCGGGAAAAGTGATAGGTTATGCTAGAGCAAAAAAAACTTTCGAAGAGATCGAAAAGATCGCGAAAATTCCCAGATTAGAAGCAGATGACATTCTCAGTGGTAAAGTGAATTTGAATGAATATGATAAATATGCTATCGCTTTTAAAGGAGCAGAGTTATCTAGAGGTGGCGGAGGTGCAAGATGTATGACTTTACCTATGCAAAGATTATAAAAAAGCTCGCTTCAACAAAGCTATAGAAAAATATTTACACCTAAAACAATGATTGCAGGAGCTGCCTTGATCCAAATTTTCGGCACGAAAAAATGTAAAGATTCTCAAAAAGCGTTGAGATATTTCAAAGAAAGGAAAATTGATCACCAATTTGTTGATTTAAATACAAAAGGCTTGAGTCTAGGAGAGCTGAACAATGTTTTGCAGTTTTATACTATTGATGAGCTCATAAGTAAAGCCTCTCCTGAATATATAAAACGAAACTATAAATATATCACTTTTGACAAGATAAAAGTCGCATTAGAAGTGCCCCTGATTTTAAAAACTCCTATCATCAGATACAAAAAAAAAGTCCTGTTAGGTTTTGATAAAATAAAAATCGAATCTCTCCTCACGTAGGCTTTTTTTATTATCCCCAAGATAAAAGCCCCCCTCCACCCGTTTCCCTTACGTGGAGGGGGTGTCAGTATTAAAGTACCCTCTATAAAAAAAGCCATTGAACGCTTTTATAAAAGGATAATTATGTTATGCTATTTCATGGTAACCAGATGTCCACAATCACATCTTTTGAGTCTTCATTGACTTTAAACCTTTTATCTCTCAGATCAAACCAATAACCCTTTTCTCTTGTTCCCAACATTGTAGTAGTAGCTACGACTGATGTATCAGTTATCGCAAATCGAAAAACTGAAGTGTCTAGGTCACGTAGGTTTAATTGCCCTATATCCATGGCATAAGTATCCCAGCCACTATATAGCTTAAAATCTTCATTTGCTAGAATGATTTTCTCCATTTCTTTGAGACTAGCTCGAACTAAAGTTTCATGCTTTCTTGTTTGCTGAAGTGGTAAAACAATAGTCGACACCACGCCCACTATCATAATTATCATTAACAGATCAATAATAGAAAAAACACTCTTCTGAGCAGAAACTCCATTGTTCATATCTTTGTTTTTATTAGCCATCAATCCTCCTAATATAAATATTATTTTTAATTTTCTCATCAATTTTTATATGTCAAATTTTGTCAAATAATATTTTTATATAAATAAAAAAACATAAAAAAATCACAAAAAAACTTGACAAAAAGTGCAATCAAAAAAAAGTGTATTTGGAATACAAATATTATATATTTAGATGGAGATAGTTATGGTATATAGATCATTTATAGGTGGCATTCATCCAAAAGATTATAAATCTTACACAGAGAATAAAACCATTCGGCAGATGCCGACCTCATCAAATGTAGTGATTCCTTTATCACAGCATGTAGGTAGTGTTTCTACTCCTATCGTTGCTGTCGGTGATGTCGTAAAAACAGGACAAAAAATAGCAGAAGCCTCTGGCCGCATTTCATTAAACATGCATTCTACGATATCTGGCACAGTAAAAGCCATAGATAATTTTTTACATCCTAGAGGCGATCTCGTTTTAAGTATTGAAATAGAAGGAGACGGTAAAGATGAATGGATTGACTTGGTAGACGAAAACAATTTTTTAGATTTACATGCTGAGGAAATGAAAAATAGGATATTTGATGCTGGAATATGTGGAATGGGTGGAGCAGGTTTTCCATCTGTGGTAAAATTGGAACCTCCAAAAGACAAACCTATCGATACTGTCATAATCAGTGGTGTGGAATGCGAACCATATTTGACTGCTGACCATAGAATGATGATAGAAAGACCAGAAGATATTTTAAATGGATTAAAAATATGTATGAAAATACTAGGGGCAGAAAAAGGTATCATAGGTATCGAATCAAACAAACCAGCAGCTATCAAGATCATGAAAAACATGGTGAAGAAAGAGAAAAATATTAATGTGGTAGTTCTAAAGTTTAAGTATCCTCAAGGGGGGGAAAAGCAGCTAGTGTACGCAGCGACAAAAAGAGTGGTTCCACAAGGTGGTCTCCCAAGTGCTGTAGGCGTTTTAGTGAATAATGTAGCAACTGCCACGTGCATTTATGAAGCTGTACGATTCAAAAAACCTCTGGTGGAAAAAATAATCACTATATCAGGGCAGATTGTAAATAAACCATCCAACCTGATGGTTCGAATCGGAACAAAACTATCTGAAATTATCTCGTATTGTGGAGAAACAAAAGAACCTATCGGAAAAGCAATAATAGGTGGTCCTATGATGGGCTATACCACATGCTCTCTAGAATCTCCCATCATAAAAACAGTTTCTGGTGTTATACTACTAAATGAATCTGAATCAAAATCTGCAGAAGAACAAAATTGCCTACGATGCGGAAAATGCGTTGATGTTTGCCCTAATAAATTAATGCCTTGTTTTATGGCATCATGTGTCAAGCATAATGATATCGAAGGAGCAAAAAAAGCAGGTCTTGAAGGCTGCATGAAATGTGGATGTTGTGCTTTTGTCTGCCCTGCTCATATAAAATTTATCCAATGGGTTGATGTGGGTAAAATGATAACGAAAAATGCTATAAAATGAAAAGGATGGTAAAAAAATATATGAACAAACCTTTTTTGATGTCTATCTCACCACATCTTCATTCTGGGACATCCGTCCAAAGTGTGATGTGGAATGTAGTAGGAGCATTGCTTCCTGCTTTAATAATCTCTATTTATTTTTATGGAATTAATGCTCTATTTTTAACCTGTTGTGGAATATTAGGGGCAATCTTTACCGAAGCACTTATCTTGTATTTAAGAAAAAAACCTATCTTGATAAAAGATGGTAGTGCTGTCCTAACAGGAATGCTAGTTTCCTTTAATGTGCATGCTGGAGTCCCATGGTGGATACCTTTTATAGGTTCTGCTTTTGCCATCGCGATAGGCAAGCATGCTTTTGGTGGGTTGGGAAATAATATAGTAAACCCCGCCTTACTAGGAAGGGTCTTTTTAGTCCTATCATGGCCTACTCACATGACTAGTAACTGGGTCAAAACGAGTATGAATTCTATAAACGGCAAGCCTATACAATTTGACCAAGTCACGGGAGCAACCCCTTTGAAAATAGCAGAAACTCTCAGAGACCCTGTCTTTATAGAATCATTAGGTGAAAACAGTAGCGAAATAATAAATGAGATTTTTCATCATCTAACTGACTTCCATGCGTTAAAAAACATGTTTTGGGGTAACATAGGGGGCTGTCTCGGTGAAGTGTCAGCCTTTGCACTTTTAATAGGAGGCTTGTATTTATTGTTTAAAAAGATCATAGAATGGCGAATACCATTTTTTTATCTATTAACGGTATTTATATTGACTTATGCACTGGGCGGTCTAGATGGCATATTTTCTGCTTCGTTTAAGGTACCTTTATTCCATATATTGACAGGCGGCTTGATGCTGGGAGCTTTTTTTATGGCAACTGATTTGGTCACATCACCAGTATCAAAAAATGGTAGAATAATATTTGCCATTGGTTGTGGCTTTTTGACTGTGATCATTAGGCTATATGGAGGCTACCCTGAAGGAGTTTCTTATTCAATATTAATAATGAACCTACTCGTGCCATTGATAGATAAATACACGTATCCAAAGCCATTTGGGTATGTCAAACCTGCATCCCAAGGCTAAGGAGATAAACCAATGAAAACATTTTTTAAATATGGCTTTATCTTGTTTTTCGTTGTCGCTATCTCATGCGGAATACTAGCATGGGTAAATGCTCAAACAGCTCCACTCATAGAAGAAAATATGAGGCTGGCAAAAATAAATGCCCAAAAAAGTGTATTTCCTGAAGCCTACTCATTTACTGAGATAGAAAATGAGGATTTTGTTTATTCTATAGCGTATGATGTCCATAATAATTTAATTGGATATATCTTAGAAGCAAGCGGGCAAGGTTATAGTGGAGTTATAAAAACAATAGTCGGATTATCTGCTGATTTCACAATAAATAGAATAGCTATATTAGAACAATCAGAAACACCGGGTCTAGGAGCCAACTGCACTAGAGCAGACTTTTTACACCGTTTCAAGGATTTGAGTCTACGTGATTTGAAAATTGATAAAGATGGTGGCAATATTACGAGCATCACGGGTGCTACGCTCACCACAAGAACTATTACAAACTCTATTCGGAATATCCTAGAAAGACTACAAATAGAACAAGAACAATCATCATTACACAGTGGAGGCGATAAATGAAATGTCTATCCGAAATCATGAGGGGTATTTTTAAAGAGAATCCCATTTTCGTCCTTGTATTAGGAATGTGTCCGACATTGGCAGTGACTACATCCATCATAAATGCTTTAGGCATGGGAATGGCGACAATATTTGTCTTGATCAGCTCCAATATATTAATATCATTACTAAAAGATTTTATTCCAGATAAAATCAGAATACCCTGCTATATAGTAGTGATCGCTTCATTTGTGACGATAATAGACCTTGTCATGGCAGCCTTTGTCGCAGAACTACACAAAAGCTTAGGTATTTTTATTCCTCTCATCGTCGTAAATTGTATAATACTCGGGCGTGCAGAAGCTTTTGCGAGCAAAAATAATGTCCTAAGTTCAATGCTTGATGGGTTAGGTATGGGATTAGGCTTTACCGGAGCCTTGGTGCTGATAAGTGCTATTAGAGAACTTTTTGGTGATGGCAAACTTTTGGGAATATCTATTTTACCAAACAGTTACCAGCCAATGTTGATAGCAATCCTAGCCCCTGGTGCATTTATAACACTAGGTTTACTAATGGCTATGTTAAACCTTATTAAAATGGCACCTCAAAAAGCTGATTCTAAAAACATGTCTATGTCAACTATCAGAAAAGAAAACAATATATCCTCAAATAATGGAGGTAGAGAATGAATTTTTTAATGCATATAGGAGCAATGGCAATCTCTGCTATTTTTATCAATAATTTGGTTTTGACAAAATTTTTAGGATTGTGCCCTTATTTAGGAGTGTCCAAGAAGCTTGATTCTGCTTTTGGTATGGGTATGGCCGTAATCTTTGTGATGACTATGGCGTCAGCTTTCACATGGGTGATCAACACATACTTACTAGCAAGGTATAATCTAGAATATCTGCAAACTATTGCCTTTATACTTTCTATAGCCTTTTTAGTACAGTTTGTAGAGATGGTAATACAAAAAACATTACCAGCTCTTTACAAGTCTTTAGGTGTGTTCTTGCCCTTGATTACTACAAATTGTGCTGTGCTAGGTATAGCGTTGATCAACATTAATGAAAAGCTCGTGTTTATAGATAGTGTTTTGCATGGATTCTTTGCAGGTATAGGCTTTACTCTTGTATTACTGATTATGGCAGGCTTAAGAGAAAGACTTGACAAATCTGATGTCCCTCCTACTATGGTGGGTATGCCTATAGCACTTATCACTGCTGGATGTATGGCATTATCTTTTCTCGGGCTAGCAGAGTTGAAATTTTAAGGAAGGTAGCGATGTTTGATACAATAATTTTCCCAGCATTTTTAATAGGTGGCATAGGCTTTGTCTTTGGATATATTTTAGCATATGTCGCAAAAATATTTTATGTAGAGGTAAACCCAAAAATTGAGCAAATTAAAGAAATACTCCCTGGAGCAAATTGTGGAGCATGCGGGTTTCCCGGCTGTAGTGGATATGCAGAATCTATAGTAGAAAAGGATTGTGCCATAGATTTGTGCCCTCCGGGCGGAGTTGATATTATGAATAAAATAGCTGAATTAATGGGTAAAACTACCACTAATCTCGTCGAAAAGATAGCAGTGATAAATTGTAACTCAGGTGGGTATTCAAATACAAATATTAAATACGAATACTTTGGGATAAAAAGCTGCAAAGCTGCCACGCTAATATCAGAAGGTCCAAATCAGTGTCGTTTCGGCTGTGTTTCTCAAAATGATTGTATTGCGGCTTGTAAATTTGGTGCAATTTCACTTGATTATGATGGGATGAGGTCTATTGATAAAAATAAGTGCAACGGATGCTCTGCGTGTACAAATGTATGCCCGAGAAATTTGATTTATTTAGTCCCCAAAAGAAACAGTGTCTATATCTTGTGCTCTTCAAAAGAGAAGGGAGTGACAACGAAGAAAAACTGTGGTAGTAAATACTCATGCATTGGTTGTGGTCTCTGCTCAAAAAAATGTCCTTTTGATGCTATATCGCTTGAAAACAATCTCGCTAAAATTGATTATAATAAATGTGAAAATTGTGGACTGTGTGTAATACACTGTCCTACAAAAGTTATTTTTGATACGAAGAAGAGAGGAAAAGCTGTTATTGATGCTCATCTTTGTATTGGTTGCACTATCTGTACAAAGAAATGTATAACAAAATGTATTTCTGGTGAATTAAAAAAGGCTCATGAGGTAGATAGAGACAACTGTATTGGATGTGAACTATGTGTAGAAAAATGCCCTAAAAATGCTATAGGAATTGACCATTATACTAATCCTAGTTTAAAATCAGGCTAAAACCGTAGCGGCACGGTCAGAAGATCTACGAAAAAAAGCTGTAGCAGTAAACAGCGTTTGCCATTTTTATGGGCGATTTTTAGTCGTCCTTGAAAGTGTGTCAATCAGGGATCATATTTGGTGTCTTTATGAAACACAGACCTCTGTTATATCAATAACCTCTTTATCAATAAATACCCTTTTTAATTCTGTCCTTAATAATTCTGCATCAACATGTTCATTTCTGGGTGAATATGAGTTTACGACCACAGTATTGATCTCAAATCTTATGCTAGTGCATAAATGAGTTCTTTCTAAAAGAATCTTTAATTCTTCTATGCAAATGCTGACGCTCAGAGGATGGTAAAATATTATTTTACCTCTAAAATTTAATACGCTTTGTCTAATTAGACGCCATGAAGAATCTGTCAATGCCCCACAAAAATACACCCATTTCGGATTTTTTGATAAAATGTCGCATATTTCTTTTTCATTTCCGTAAATAGTTTTTAGTCCTGTTGCTATGATATTGTTATCATAGTTAACCAAAATTTCGCCACCAATACCAAATTCTTTTGTCTTGAAAATTTCATCAAAATTAAAATACTGAAACTCGCTATACAACTTGATTTTCTCTGCCTGTTGCTTTATCTCGCTGATATTCCCTACTGCTGCCCCTACTACCAACACTATATCAGTGATTTTCCCTGACAAGCAGACAGACTTTCTATCCAATGAACCATCAAATAATATTGTCTCACAGCCTAGTTTTTCATACAAAGACATCAGAGCTTCTTGTTCTTTTAACGTAGATGGTCCTACAATCTCAGTTTCTATACATTCTGTAGTTTTATACAACCATAAGTTTTTGTTAAGTACTCGAAAAGGTAGTTTCTCTATACCTATAAGTGCACTCGAGTTTTTATTATAAACATAATCAAATGAAGTAAAATATACATTCTCTGGCAAAAATACTTTAGGTTTTTGCATACCTGTCACTAAATCAACATCTTCTCCGTCTCTGCCTGTAGTGCTGATACCTATAGCTCCCAATTTGACATCAAGTTTCTTGAGGTACCAGTTTAAAAACGATGTTTTACCTACATTTTTTGCTAAACCTACAATTGCGATAATTTTTTTTCTTTTCTGCGACAAAATTTCAGGCATTTTTTTGTTAATCTATACCCCTTCCCCCCTCTCTGCTCTTGTTTTACATGCGAGGGGGGATGTTTTTATTTTTACCTTCAATCTTTTGCCCTTTTTTTGCAAAACTCGTAAAGAACACCAAAAGATGCTTTAGGATGTAAAAAGGCTATATCATTTCCCCCAGCACCCGGTCTCGCTTCTTTGTCTATCAACTGAATGTCATTGTTTTCACAAAATGAGAGAGTTTTTTGCAAGTCATCAACATCAAAGGCTATATGCTGTATTCCTTCACCTTTTTTCTCAATATATTTAAAAATTGGACTATCTTCTGAAGTTGCTTCTAATAATTCAATTTTCGATTCTCCCACTGGAATAAAAGCTACTCTTAATTTTTGAGATGGAACTTCTTCTATTGATTCTATTTTAAGCCCTATTTTTTCATAAAATTTAGAAGCCTCTTCAATACTCTTAACAGCAATACCTATATGACTAATTTTATTTATCATGTTTACCTCTTTGAAAACATACCCTCCCCCCCTCAGTGTCAATCATGTTGATTGACACTCTAGAATGGGGAAAAATATTATATTTTTATTTTTTTACTTGTTCTGCTATCTCAAAACCAAGCTTCATAGCTTTCATGTTCAATTCGAGAATGGATGGTTTTAATGTTTCTTTTATGGCTTTTTCAAGAGATTTTTCAGAGATTAGTTCAGACATTTTTACAATACAGGACAGTGTAACTATGTTCATAGGTAAAATAGACCCCAGCTTTTCTAAAACAATATCAGAGAAATCAACTTCAACAATATTATTTACTGTCATACTGAGATTTTTTACATACACAGAGTCTATCAACAACATCCCATCTTCTTTTAGATCAAATAAATACTTGTCACATGCTTCTTGGGTCAATGCTATCAGATAGTCGAAGTATTGTGCTTCTGGAAAATAAATTTCATTGTTTGAAATAATTACGTCGGCACGAGATGAGCCCCCACGTGCTTCTGGACCATAGCTTTGAGTTTGGGTAACTTTATATCCCTCATTGACAGCTGCTTGAGCAAGAATGATACCAGCTGAAATTAAACCCTGCCCGCCACTACCGCTTAAACGAAATTCTTTTCTGAAAAGGTTCATTTTTTGACCTCCTTTGTCTCTTTGGTTGTAGATACAACAGCCTCCATTTGCAACGAATCACAAAGTCCTTGGTACCTTTCACAATATTCAGGCTGGATCTCTTTATGCAGGATGCCTCTGACAAACTTTCCTTCTTTTTTATCTGGTTCCATTTTTTCAGCTTCTGAAAGAGATAAACTATTATCTTTCAGCCATCGTAGCATTTCCGCAGGCCCACCTTTTTTGTTCATTTTACCATAGCTTACATGACATGTACTCACAATCTCTACAACAGATACTCCTTTATGAGTAACAGCATCTCTGATGATCTTGCTAGTTTCTAAGGTATGAAACGCTGATGCTCTAGCCACAAAGGTAGCTCCTGCACCTATCGCAAGTTTACAAATATCAAAAACTGGATCAATGTTCCTATGTGGGGTTGTAGTAGTAATCCCCCCAATAGGTGTAGTGGGTGAGGACTGTCCACCTGTCATCCCATAAATATTGTTGTTTAAGATTAAAATAGTAATATCAATATTTTTTCGACAAGCATGAATAAAGTGATTACCACCTATCGCCGTGGCATCTCCATCACCTGTAATCACTATAACATTTTGTTCTGGTTTAAAGAATTTTATGCCCGTAGCAAAGGGGATGGGTCTTCCATGTAAAGAATGACAAGTGTTAAAATCAACATAAACAGGCATACGGCTCGAGCAACCAATCCCTGACACGAGAGTGACGTTATCTTTATCTAACTGTAGCTCTGCAATAGCTCTAATCAAAGAGCCAAGAACAATACCATTTGTACAACCTAAACACCACACATGTGGAAACTTTTTGTTGTGTCTGAGGTATTGGTGAACTATTTTTTGAGGTATATTTGCCATATCAGTTTACCTCCCTTATTGTTCTTAATATTTCGGCAGGAGTAATAATTTCTCCGTCAACTTTAGAAATCGAAAATAGTTTACTCGTAGTGGATGTTTTCAACCTCTCTATTTCTCTGTACAATTGACCTTCATTTAATTCTGGCACAATCACTATATCTACATCGCGAAGCATTTTCTTTGCAGCATCATCAGGAAATGGCCATATAGTCAGCGGTCTCAACAAGCCGACCTGAATACCTTCAAATCTAGCTTGATTTACGGCAGCCTTTGCTGACCTGGCACATATACCTGCAGCAAAAACGGCTATTTTAGCATTTTCCATTTTAAATGTTTCTATCTGAACAAGGTCACGAATATTGTGAATGATTTTCTTTTTTAGTCTAGTCATCATAACAGCAACTTCTGTACTTTTGTTTGTGGGGAAACCGAGACTATCATGTGCAAGCCCGGTTACGTGAAAACGATATCCCTCTCCATAGCTAGCTAATGCTGTAGGATACTTTTGATTTTCTTCATAATGTTTATACCATTCTGGCGGTACTGAAGGTTTCAGTCTATTGATAATTCTCAGAGTAGAAGGATCCGGTAAGACAACAGCTTCTCTCATGTGCCCCAAAACTTCATCTAGTAACAACGTCACACAAGTTCTATATTTTTCAGACAAATTAAAAGCCCTGACTGTCAAATCAAACGCCTCTTTTACAGTATGCGGATACAGAACGATAGCAGGTGCATCTCCATGGCTACCCCACCGAGATTGTTGAATATCCCCCTGTGAAGGTTTTGTAGGAAGTCCTGTAGATGGTCCACTCCTTTGGACATTTACTACAACACAGGGAACTTCTGCCTGTTTAGCATATCCTATAGCTTCCTGCATTAGAGAAAATCCTGGACCTGAAGTAGCAGTCATCGCTTTAGCTCCTGCTAGTGATGCACCAATGACAGCACACATACTAGCAATTTCATCTTCAAGCTGAATATATTTACCTCCTGTTTTCGGTAGTTCTTCTGATAACAATTCCGCTACCTCTGTGGAGGGTGTAATAGGATAGCCTGCATAAAAATTAACTCCAGCTGCCATTGCACCGAGTGCCACAGCCTCATTCCCTTGTAATAACTTATATTTATTTTCAAGAGGACCTGGTACAATAGTCTTTTTTTCTTCTTTTTTAGTCATAATTCACCTTCCCTTAACGCTTTGCACCAGTAATCGCAAAATCAGGACACAAGCGATCACAAGTTTCACAATGGATACATTTTTCAGGAAACTCTACAAATGGTGAGCCATTTGGTTTTCTATTTAAACATTTTGTTGGGCAAAAAGCTACGCATATACCGCATCTTTTACACCATTCATGATAAATGAACACTGGAGATTTTTTATAATCTCCTGATTCTTTTTCTATTACGATCTCGACATCTGACAAATTTGTCGTTTCGTCGCTGTCAAGTATAATGATCCCCTCACGGGATCTGACAGGTTTTTGGGACATAGTCTCCTCCATAATCTATTCTGTCGTTTAGTGTCAAAATAAAAAAGATTAATTTCTTTGCAAGTCTTTTTATTTATTTTTAGAAATATTCTATCTGTACACAAGATTAAGATATTGAAAAATAACCATTTAAATAAATATTATCTTTAAAAAGAAAAGTATGTTCTTTATTGAACATTACATAATAATAACAATATTTTTTTATACTCTAGCCTTTCTCTGTAAAAACATTACGAGAAACATCTCAATCAGCAAAAATATAAATACTGTCCAAAGTAATATTTTCCATATCTCATTACCTTTATCTGCCTGTAAAATATTGGTTTGATAATCTTTCCCTAGTAAACTCATGTTTTCCAGTTCCATATCTTTTATCGGATTATGTTTGCTTTGATTCTCAAAATCAAACATGTTAACTGATAGAAAAGTTTGATTATTAGCTTGATCTTTAAAAACCCAAACACCGGGCTCGTTAAACCTAAAAGTTGACACACTAGTATCATAATCATTTCCTGATGGACTCGTCAAGATGCCTTGTCTATAAGGAAAGGTATCTCCTATAAGGTAACTATTCAACGCCCCATCATACTTTGACACCCATGAAAAAGAACGATAAATCACTATAGGAAATGAAGGGTGTGTCAAAAAGTTTTGACCTATCATTGAAAAATCTACATTCACAAAAATATCTTTATTTTCAACCAAAAGTGGTGCTGATTTTGTATTTACGAGAGGTGACGCATTTAACCCTAGTTCGATTGCAAAAACTGGTGCAGAATACAAGGGGATCTGAGTAGAAAAATCAAAATTGCCCATTAATCTATGCCAATGATGAAAAGCGTTGATAGGCTGAAGCTCTTTTTTGTATAGATTGCTCATGTTGAATCCATAATTTTCTTTAAAGAACAAAAAAGTATGCTCCGTCATATCAGGGTGAAAAATAAACATGCTCTGGAAATTATGATTGTTTAGCTCTTTTATCAAGGATTGTATTCTACTACTATAATTAGCTAGATAAAAAATCAAAAAATGATATTTCTCCCTATCTGATAATTGCAAATTATCAGGTTGAATATACTCTAGTGTACCATTTTCTCCTAAAAATAATTCTGCAAGGATTTCTATTGGTTTTGGGAAAATTCCAATTTGAGTTGAAAAAATGTTTTGACTAGTATCCACAATCACCCCTATCTTTGGTTCGGGATCAGAGTAAAAAGTGAAATAATATCTATTATCAGGCAAAAATCTGTCATTTCTTACCTCAACCCAGCCCCAGTTCCACTCTAAACTTTCATTGTTTATGATAAACAAGTCTGTTTTTTTCTCAAATGGTTGTAAATCTACTATTTTCTCTGCAACAGTAGTTCCATTAATATGTAGCCTGACTATTTGGTCCATTTGATGTAAAGGTGAATAATTTACTACGTCAAACTCAACTATCCTTTGTGATGTCCCGGCAATTAGTTCTTTTTTTACTACAGCATTTTCAATGGACAAGTTTATCCTTATGCTATCTGTGAAAGTAGAAATAAAAGATACTGGAATTTCAAATTCTTTTGGTAAATCAGTTTGTTGTAGATCAGATATCACATAAATTTCCTTGTGCAAAAAACGACTATTCGCAAGTTCTAGCTGAGCTCGTTCAAGAAGCTGATTCATCGGTTCTGGAATCCATGTTACATTTATATCATGAAAATCTCTATCAGGGATAGTACCATATATCAGCCTGGAGCGTAAAGAATTGTATGTAATATCAGATGTGAGTAAATAACTAGCGTCTCTACTATTCATCTCGTTTTGTATATTTTTTATTATCTCAATTCCATGTTGAATCTGTGTCCTCTGATTAATAATATAATCCATACTAGGTGAAGTATCTAGTATAAATGCGACTGCCGTTGGAGGGTGATAATTTCCTTTATTGATAAATGGTAGCTTTACCACTGGTCTTGATATGGCAAGAATAGTAAAAAAGATAATAAACATTCTTAAAATCAACAACAATAGTTGATTTAAGGACATTCTTTTTTTCTTTTCTTCAATGATTTCTCTTAAAAATCTCAGTGATGAAAAGAAAACTTTTTGGGGTTTAATCTTTATAAACAGATGAATCAATAATGGAATTACCGTAGCGAAAATCGCTATCAATATACTAGCATTTAAAAAAGTTAGTCCGAACATGTTTTACCTACTATATGTGACAAAATATATTTAATCCTTCAATATGTTATTTGAGAGTTCTGTAAAATGAGTTTTATTCTTAACCAGATAATTCGTTAATCTACCCATTTGAGAGACAAATAGTCCAACAACGACAATACCCATAGCCAACATCTTTGACAACGAGAAAGGCTCTTTTAATATTAAATAGGCCATCAATCCTGTAAAAACGGGTATTAGGTTTGAAAATATATTTGTCTTTACCACACCCAACCTACGCACTGCAACTGCCAGAAAAGTAAAAGAAAAGCTTGATGGTAATGCTCCTAATAATAAAATATATTTAAATAATGGGAAAAAATAGCGAAGAGTGGATTGAGAAAAAAGACCTAAAAATTGATTAAATTCAAATATAAAAAACAAAGGCATAAATAAAATCACACCTATGTATGTTTGATATTTTGTGATGGTAAGGGCAGGATATTTATCTGCAAGTAGTTTTAATAAAATACCATAAGCTGTTCCTCCAAAAACTGCTATTAACATGAGGAATACACCTATTAGTTTGGCTTCTAAATTCAAATCTTCCATTACTAGAATTACTACCCCCAAAAAAGACACTATTAGTCCTACAATTTCGAACAAGCCCACTTTTTCTTTGAGAAACATCCATGCGAAAATCGGAGTAACCAAGGGAATTGTCGACACTAGTATCGATGCAAGAGTAGGACTGACAAACAGCATTCCGAAACTTTCACCTAAAAAATAGCAAAAAGGCTCTGCGAAAGCTAAAAAAAATATTAGCTTGTAGTCTTCTTTTTTTATCGTATCTTTGATACCCATAAATTTTGTTATTATTGTCAATACAACAGATGCTACAATTAGTCTAAAAAATACAACTGTAATGGGTCTAAAACCTATCGCGTAGGCTTGAGAAACCCAAATAAATGCACAACTCCAAAAAAACATTGCTAATATAGTAACAAAATACACGACACCAATCGGATAATCTTTTTTCATGGGAACAACAAATAATTACGGTGTATTTTAGTCAAATGATTTTTTTGCCTACTATTGGAACTGCTCTCACTAGTTCTTTACCTTTTTACTATTAACAAAGCCTTCTTGTAAATAACAGCACGAAAATGAATATACCTTACACACGCTGAAGTCGTGTGGCGCTTAGTCGAAACGCTACATCAACGACAAAGTGTCGTACCCCCCTTGTGCTTTTCCCGCTTCTATCCTGCTTATTTTAGAGATCGGTACAGGAGCTGTCGACGGCAGTCAGAATTGATACATAATCGGCAGTATAAAATTGACACAGTAAACGGGTCAATTTTGCATGTACTCCAAAAAAACATATTAATTGGAGAACCAATGCTA
>Ga0099364_10007427_pt1 | contig 15649 bp, 6 predicted proteins | sample TergutTh196P3_FD_73070 | JGI IMG/M metagenome (GOLD analysis project Ga0099364, IMG submission 73070) | Microcerotermes parvus P3 segment gut microbial communities from Pointe-Noire, Republic of the Congo - Th196 P3 | ecosystem: Host-associated > Arthropoda: Insects > Digestive system > Gut ...
TTTAGTATATGAATGTTCTGAAACAGAAGTGATTCTGGATGAAATAAAAATCAGATTACCGGGTATATCAAGATCTTTCGCAGAGAAAGAAGTCTGTAAATTATGGGATATGACGAACAGGTTAAAGATAAAATTACTGCCAATTTTTCCGAATGCAGCATGGGAATATTTTATCTCGGATAATAATGTTACAACCGCAGAAAAATGGATTTTTGGAAACAGTTATAATTCGTTATATATACAAATGGCAATAAAAAAAGCAGAATCTTTTGCAGATTTAGGAATAGAAAATGAATTTATAGAATGCAGCAATATCTTGTTTGGAAATTATAATGGTGAGAATATAAAAATATGAAAAACCTTGATGTGTTAGAAATACCCCTTAATGAAAAAGTTATTATTGAAGCAAGTGCCGGTACGGGAAAGACATATACTATTGGATTAATTGTTTTGCGTTTATTATTAGAAAAACTTTTACCAATAGAAGAAATAGTTTTAATTACTTTTACAAAAGCGGCAACTGCTGAACTTAAAAAAAACACAACGGAAAAAGTTTTGAAGGCTTATAAAATATGGAAAAAACCTGAAGAAGATGAAAGTGAAAAAATATTAGCAGAAATTGTAAAGAAGGCAAAAAAAGAAAACGCACAAAAAGCTGAAGCAAATTTATTGGATGCTATTGTCCGCATAGATGAAATGCCAATTTATACTATCCACGGGTTTTGTGAAAGAATATTGAATGAATTTTCATTTGAGATTGAAAATTTTGAAGAAAGAGATGTTGTTATAGATCAAAGCGGCATTATTGGTAAAATAATCGCAGATTTTTGGAGAAAGGAGATTAAAGACCTGAATGAATCTATAAAACTGAATCCTTATGATTTAATAAGTGCTGTAACAGGTTTTTTAAATAATTATCTTGCAGAAACTGAAGGTGAAGATTACGAGCAGGCATTAGAAGGATATAGATTATCTGATGAAAATAATGTTAAACACACCGAGTCAAAATTGAAATATGCAATTGTTTATAAATTATTAAAAGAGGCGCGTGTTAAATTACATGAAGAAAAAAGAAAACTAAAAGTAATGGATTATAATGACATGATAGAAAACTGCCATAATGGAATATTAAATGACAGTAAAAAAACGCTTAAAAATGCGATAAAAAAGAGGTATAAAGCTATTTTGGTAGACGAATTTCAAGATACTGATAGAGCCCAATATGAAATATTTGATTATTTGTTTAGTGATATGCCATTTTTTATGATAGGTGATCCAAAGCAGGCAATCTATAAATTCAGAGGTGGAGATATTTTTACTTACAAGCAAGCAAGAGAATCAACTGGTAATAATCAATTTTTCATGAATGAAAACTATCGCTCGGAAAAAACTCTGTTGGAAGCATTAAATACATTTTTTCTGCATGATTCATTTAAAGAAAAAATGGGCGAAGGGATTTATTATAAGAAAGTTGAATGTGGAAAAACTGAACTTGAGCCAGTCAAAGAAAGAGACAATCAATATAGGTCTTTTGTTATTCTAAAGGGGCGAAAAAACGAAAATAAAGCTGATTTTGAGTCCAAAACACAAGAAGTTGTTGTAGAAGAAATTAAACGATTGCTTACAAGCGGAAAATTCCAGCCAAAAGAAATTGCCATATTATTGGAAACAAATTACGATTGTTCTGATTATAAAAATGCACTGGCAAAACATGGAATATTTGCAATAGTAAAAGGAGATTCTATTTTTATAAGTGATTCAGCAATTTTTTTAAAAATTTTGTTGAATGCAATTTGCAATAGTAATGACATAAAATATATTAGAACTTTGCTTTTGAATAGTTTCTGTGGGTTTGAGCCAAAAGATATTGACAATGTATTATTTTTGGAGTGGGCAAATGTAATTAATAATACCAAAGAAGAATGGCAAAAACGCGGAGTAATGAGGGCAATAGATTATTTTATGGAAAACAGAAATCTATGGGGGAGTATTGCGGAAAATGAAAATGGCGAGCGGAACATATCTAATATCCGGCAAATCATGGAATTGTTAAATAATGAAGAGGTAAAATATGGTAAAATTCCTGAAAAGATAAAAAACAGGTTTTCGATTCTTTGCTTGGAGGCAAAGAACAGTGAAGAGACAGAAGAAAGGCTGGAAACAGATGATGAAGCATTAAAAATAATGACTATTCATAAGTCTAAAGGGCTTCAATTTGATATTGTTTTTGTTCCCGATGTTTCAAAGGAGCCACATAGTCATGAATTTCCGAATCCATATAAATTTCATAAAGACAACAAAAAACTTACAGCTTATTTTTCAAAAAATGATGAAATGAAATATCTAAATGATTGTGAAGAAAAAGAAGAGATAGCAAGGCTTTTATATGTATCATTGACAAGAGTGAAGTATAGATTGTATGTTGCATTTTCACCTCCAAAACGAAATAAAAATGGCAGTATTTCATTAAAAAAAGGTTCAACATCAGTTGGAAGAGAAATATTTGAAAATTTTTGTGAATCAAATATCGAAAATCAAAATATTCAAATTGAAGATTTAGACGAAGTTCATAAGAGAAAATATACCTTTACAGAAAAAAACAAAGAAAATGAAATTAAAAAAGAATATTTAAGGCCTCCAAAAATAGAGTCTACATGGGAGAAAACCAGTTTTTCCGCAATTTCACAAGAATTACAGCATAAAGAATATATACGTGAATATAAAAATATTAAAATTAAAGATATTCCTGCCGGTAAAAGAATGGGAACCCTTCTGCATGGTATTTTTGAAAATTTGGATTTTTATAAAGATGAAACTGAAATTCAAAGTGTTATTAAAAACAAACTGGCAGGCTTAAAAACATTTTCTGATGAGACTGAAGAAGGAATAAAGAATATAAGCCGGGTGGAAGAAATGGTAAAAATAATTATAAAGAAAAAATTACCGGGCAGTGGAGCCGGTAGGTTATACGATATAGACGCAGATATAAATGTTAATAAAAAAATTACAGAATTAAATTTTTTTATGGGATGTAATAACATAAATCTAAATAATATTAAAACTATAATGACAGACAAAATTAATGAATTTGAAGCGGAAATATTATATGCTAAATATGTAAATGGATTTATTGATTTGATATTTCTAGGTAATGATAATAAGTATTATATTCTTGACTGGAAATCAAACTCCTTAGATGGTTTTGCAGAAGAAAAAATTGCAAAAGAAATGAAGTATCATGGGTATCATTTGCAATATTATATATATGCGGTTGCTTTAAAAAGATGGTTGGAAAGAACTCATAAAAACATGGACTTTAATGAAAGATTTGGTGGTGTATATTATGTTTTTATCAGAGGTGTAAATGAAGAAAATGATGAAGGGTTTTTCTTTGCAGATGGGAAAGATATTATTGATTCTATAGAAAAAATGGATAAAATATTTAACGGAGTTACAATATGAAATTCTTGCATTGCAGTGATTTGCATTTAGGAAAAAAACCATCTTTTGGTTCTGAAATATTTAAGGCTAGGCGTTTTGAAGATTATTTTAACGCGTTTGAGCGCATAATAGAACAAGCGAAAAAAAATAATGTAGAAGCCATTATTGTTGCCGGAGATTTTTTTGATAAAAAAGAAACAAATCCCAACATTCTGATAAATACAGAAAAGCTTTTACAAAAATGCAAGGAATATAAAATTGATGTAATTATTATTGAGGGAAACCATGATTTAATATATAAAGATAAAGAAGCTGACAGCTGGATAATTTATCTGGAGAATAAAGAACTGCTGAAACGTCCTTTGAAAAACAAGCCTGTTATAATAGATACTGTCAAATTTTTTGGACTTGGATATCCCGGAGCTTATGTAGATGATGAATTGCTGGAATTTGCTGAATATTGTAAAGAAAATAATATTTGCAACTGTGTCTTACTTGTTCATACAGCTATAAGTAATAATGAATTTATTGGAGGATTCTTAAAAGATAAGACAGTGCTTAATAAAATAAAAAATTATGTTATTTATATAGCCGGTGGACATGGTCACAAACTTAATACATATCCTGAACAAAGTCCATTCTTTTTTGTCCCCGGTTCGCCAGAATATTATGACTTTGGCGAAGATTCAAATTTAAAAACCGCAATTATTTTTGATACAGATTTGAAAGAGCATAAAATTCTGGCTCAACATCCCAGAAACCGTATGATAGAATCTGTTAATTTAGACTGTACCAGTCAGGATGAATTTAAAAAGGAATTTAATAATTTTTTATCTTCATTAAAAATCACAAACGAAGATATCGTAATTATTAAAATAAAACATTTAAAAAATGATTTTATTCCTGATATTAAATGGGCAGAAAGCAGAATTCTTGAAAAAGGTGCACTGTTTGCGAAAGCAGAATTGGAAAGAGAAAATGTACGATTTGGTTCTGTCTCGTCAAACAGAAGATCTATCGAGGAAATAGAATTGGAACAAATTAAGAAATGGGATTACTGGAGTAAAGCTGCGGAAACAGCCGCAAAAGCACTTGCAGAAATGAGACAATCTGTAGCAAATGGACAGGATGATATAAGCCATATTTTTGATTCTGTTTTAAACTCTATCGTAGCGGGAAAAAAATGAAAATAAATAAAATTGAGTTAAAAAATTATCGTATTCATAAAGAGTATGATGTATGCTTTGAAAATGGAATTAATCTGTTGCTTGGAAATAACGGTTCGGGTAAATCTTCTGTTTTGGAAGCTATAGGTCTTGCATTATTTGATTCAAACGTAAGAGGTATAACAAAGGATATTGTATCAAATGGTGAAAGAAACGGAAGCATTAAAATTTTATTTACGGGGAGTGATGAAAAAGAATATGAAGTCGAACGTAAATTCGGTAATATTTCGTCTGTAAATCTTACTTGTTTGGATTCTTCGCAAAAAACATGGAACAGCAAAGATGATGTATACAGGCAGATCGGTAAGATTATTGAAGCAGATATTACAAACGATGAATATTTTGAATCTGTTATCTGTGCAAAGCAAAATAAATTTATAGATATATTTTTAAAAAAACCGGCAGAGAGAGGGAACCATTTTGATAAATTATTTAATATAGAAATATATAATAAGTTGTGGCTTTTAATAAACGAACAAAACGAAAAAAAATATAGTAAAGAAAAATCCGATAAAGAGTTAATAAAAAAGGCACTGGCAGAAAGGCAAAAAAATATAAAAGATTTGGAAAATGAACAAGAATTTTTTAATAAAAAAATAAAAATGCTGACTGATGAAATGATTATAACAGAAAAAGATTTTGTTGATAAAAAGAGTGAATTGGACAAATCTATTAGACAAAAATCAGAAATTAATGCGAAAGAAAATGATTATAAAAATCTGGAAAACACAATGTTGCTTCTTATTAGTACAAGAGACGATAACAAACGTTCTTTTATATATTCAGAACAGGCAAAAAGTTATTTAATCGAAAATAAAGGAGATTATAATAAATACGAATCTGCAAAGAATAATTGTAATATATTAGAAAAAGAATATTTGCAATTTAAAAATGCCGCAAAGGAGCACGATATTTATTTGGCTTATCAACAAGAATTGAAGATAGAACAAAACGATCTGGAAAACAGCAAGAAGACCGAAGAAAATAAAATAGTTGATCTTGATGATAGAATAGTAAAAGTAAAATCTGAGCAAGAATTAAAGCAAAACGAATTAAAAAAAATCAATGATGGAAAAGAAAAAAATGAAAAAGGCTACATTGAAATAAAAAGAAGTATTAACGCCTTAAAACCTGTTTTTGATGAATTAGAGAAACTGGCAGAAAAAAAAGATGATAATAACAAAGAAATAGAAAGACTGAAAGGTGAATTAATAAGTTTAGAACAACAAATTATCCCGGAAGAAATACTTGTAAATGAAAGGAAAATAATAAAAGACGAGAAAGAAAAACTTACAAATTTGGAAAAACAGCGGCATGATATAAAAAGTCGTATTGATGTACTAAAAAAAGCGAAAATTGATTTAAGTACCGGAATTTGCCCAACATTAAAGGTTCCCTGCGAAAATATGGCTGGCAATAGTGCCGATTATTTTGAGACGAGATTTAAAGAATTAGCATTAGAAAAAGAAAGTATAGATAGAAATATGGAAGAATATTGTTCAATGGCAGATAAGGAAGAAGAATATAATAAAAAGAAAATAATATCTGCCAATAATAGTGAAAGAAAAATTAAAACAGAAGATATGCTGAAAGAGAGCCGTATTAACAAAGATGAATATGAAATAAGCGAGAAAACACTGCTGGAAAATGCAAAAAAGATAAATCCTACACTTGATAGTATCAAAGAAATTAAAAATCTAATTGATAAAATGGGAAAGACAGAACAGGAACTGCTGTATAATATTAATAATGATAAAAAACTTATTAATGATTGCATTAATAATATTAATAAAATAAACAATGATATTAATGATTTAAATAATAAAAAAACAAGCAGTTTAAATACGTTATGTGTAATAAAAGAAAAGACGAGGCAAAATGATGTAAAATTGGCAGAGTTAAAGCCAAAAATTGTGAAAGCAGAAGAAAACAAAGAATATGCAGAAGAATTACGCGACAAGATAGATAAAATAAATATTGAGACATTAGAACCGCTACAGAATATTTATGATAAATGCCGTCAGAACAGGCAAATAGCAGATGAATATGATGTTAGAAAAAAACGTTTAGATGATAATGAAAATTTAATTAACGAAAAAGAAACGGAAAAAAAGATTTTAATTGACAAACTAAAAGAACTAAAAGTTAATTTTTCTGAAGAAAATTTATTAAAACTAGAAAGAGAAACAGATGAATTAAACGTAATACGTATTGACCAAAAAGGAAAAGAAGTAGGTTTAAGGAAGGATATTGAACAAAAAAACAAAGAGATAGAAGAGTGTAAGAAGATAGAAAAGGAGATTAATAAATTAAGTGATGAAATCAAGATTGTTATGCATAAATTAACTCTTACAAAAATATTCAGGGACAATATAAGAGATTTGGGTAGGATTGTAGTTGAAAGAAGAGTTCAAAATATTGTATATAATGCTAATGATTATTTTAATAGAATAACAAACCGATCGGAAACAATTATGTGGTTATGTACAGAGGATGAAAAATACAGCTTGTATCTGGATGATGGCAAGAGTAGATGTAATTTTGCAAACTTATCAGGCGGTGAACAAATTTCAGTGGCCATAGCTATCCGCTTGGCTTTATCGCAGGAGTTCGGGAATACAAGTTTGATTATTCTTGACGAGCCTACAAATAATCTGGATCAAAATAAACGTCAGTTGCTTGCGGAAAATTTACCAAAAATGGTAGAAAGTTTAAAACAGCTTTTTGTTGTTACACATGACGATATTTTTAAAAATTATGCGACAAAAGTTATTGAATTTTCTGATGTTAAAGAGGAGCCCTTAGATGGATAGCCTGAAAGAATTTTTAATTAATTATGTTAAATCTAAATATGATACTTCAGATACAGTAATTGAGTATGCCAAAAAAGTTTTGGAACAGCTTGAGAAAGGTAGTATTTGCCTGAATATAAATGATAAAGATATAATAGAAGAATTAAAAAAATCAAATGCAGTAGGAACTGATAATGCAATTCGTCCATTGATTCTAGATGATGGAAAATTATATGTCCAAAGATATTATGTTTATCAAAAAAAATTATTGGAAAAGATTAATGAATTAGCAGAAAAAAGAAAGTTTCACATAATAACCGGCGGTCCTGGAACAGGTAAAACAACATTATTAAAAGAAATATTAAAAGATAAAACAGATAAAAAATACCTTATGGCGGCACCTACAGGAAAAGCCGCTCTTAGAATGGGTAATGATGCTAAAACTATTCATAGATTATTGGGTTATAGGCATTTATCCGTTGGTTTTATTCATACAAAAGAAAATCCTCTGGAAGCGGATATAATCGCTATTGATGAATGTTCGATGGTAGATTTGCCCATGATGGCAAAACTATTGGAAGCAGTTCCTACTAATTGCGATTTATACTTACTGGGAGATAAAAACCAGCTGGCTTCTGTTGAAGTAGGGTCTGTCTTTGCGGATATTTGCGAGAAGTTTAAAAATAATGATGATGTTTATACCGAACTTATAAAAAATTACAGGGCAGAAAATGCGCCGGGTATTACCAATTTAAGCAGGAAAATTTTAGAAAATGCAGTAGATACATTTAATAACGAAAATGTACATTATTCTGAAGATGCAATGCTCGAAGAAGAACTTCCAAAAAAATACAGCGGATTATTCAAAGCAAAAAATCATGAAGATGCGTTGCAATATTTAAAAACCTTTCAAGTTTTATGTACATCAAAAACAGGGAGAAGCGGCACTGCATATATAAATGAATTGATTAAAAGAGAGAAACCTAAATTCACTCCGGTAATAATTACGGAAAACAATTATTCATTAAATCTTTTTAATGGCGATGTGGGAGTAAAAGATGATAAAAACGCATATTTTAATATTGGTGAAGAGATTAAGTCATTTCCCGTTTTAACACTGCCAGCACATGAATTGGCATTTGCAATAACAATACATAAGTCACAAGGTTCTGAATATGAAAGTGTTGCAGTTGTTTATCCATACAAAGAAAAGGAAGCAGAAAGCGAGAAAATATTCTTAACAAAAGAACTATTGTACACAGCTATAACCCGCGCCAAAAAAGAATGTTTTATTTTTGGAAGTAAAGAAGTTCTGAAAAACTCCTGTAATAGAAAAATTTTTAGAGCCTCTGGGATATAATCGGCGTTACTCCAATAGCGGGTTCCACGAAGGCAAATCATCGTCAGGAGCAAACGAATTAATATTAAAAAGCTCTTCCTCACGGCGAGGTACGAAGGTTTCGTTTGTATCAAATGGCGCGGTTGTATCTGACTGACCGGATACAGGCTGCTCGCTCCTCTGCGGTTCATAATCGTAGTCGTCATCTAAAAATGGATTGCCAAAAATGTTTTGATCGAGCGTATTTGTCTGGTTTCTTGAATTATTTTGATTCTGTCTGTTGTCTTGATTTCTGTTTGGTTGATTGGAGTCAAGAAAATCCAAAATATCTGAAGGTAGCTGCGGCATTGAAAGAGAATCTAGGAACTCGGAGCCGTCATAACCTCCAAAAGGAATTGTTCTAACTGGGATTCTGGTTTCAAAAGGAGAAGAGCTTCCATGTACATCACAAAAACGCGCAGGTTGGGTGCCTTCAAGGAAAGGAAGATAAACCTGGCCTTCATTACAAAATTCTGTTCTTAAAAGACCTGATTTAATACATACCGTCATTTCTAAAACACCGGTTGAAGGACGCGCAAAAGTTTTTTGAGGAAGCCCCATGTGGATTTCACGGAGGTAATCGCCCCACACAGGTCCCGCAAGAGTAGCGCCGGCAACATCAACTCCCAATGAGTTACCCGGTTTGTCAAAACCATACCACACTGCTACCGTATAATACGGGCTGTATCCTACAGCCCACGCATCCGCCCAGTTTTGTGTAGTGCCGCTTTTTCCCGCGACTGGAAGTCTGAATGTATTGTTGTTTTCATCTCTGAATAAAAACTTAGAGCCTCTTCCCGATCCGAAATACAGGGTTCCTACCTCAACGGTTTTTTCCATAATTCTTGTCATAACATAGGCGTTTTGCGGACTGACAATCTGATCTCCCATCCGCCTCTGCCTTTGCCTCGTCTCTCTTTCAACATCAAATACCACACGGCCATTGCGGTCTTCGACCATACGTATTGCAATAGGAGTTACTGCCCGGCCTTGATTCCCAAATACTGCGAATGCTCTTGCTAATTGCAGTGGAGAAGTAGAATTGACTCCGAGTCCAAGAGAATAGTAACGCGGGAAGGACCGTCTTATAACAGCGGGATCTGTTATGCCCATTAATGCGGCGGATCTTTCAATGGCAGCATCAAAACCGGTTATCTCTAAAATTTTTAGTGATGGAATATTTAGTGACAGTGCATGAGCATTGTAAAGAAGAACAGGTCCTCTCCATAATCCCCCGTAGTTGTTGGGAATATAGGGAGTGGAATCCTCGTTATGAAATACCATTGGGCTGTCATAAATAAGCGATGCTGCCGTAACTCTGCGGGTATCAATTGCAGCAGAGTAATAAAGCGATTTAAATGCTGAACCCGGTTGAAGACTGGCTTGAGTAGCTCTTATAAATTGATTGTTGTCATCATACTTTGAACCGCCGACAATCGCAGTGATATAACCGGTTTCGTTTTCTATAGAAATAAGAGCGCCTTCTACTACATTTTCTTCTGTGTGCGTTTTTAGTTGAGCGAAACTAATACCGGTAGCATCTTTTAATTCGGGGATTCCAAAAACAAGAGCCGCCATATCTACGATGGGATTAATTGTTCTTATGTAGCGGGAAGAGGCTCTTGCCTGATTTTGTCCTGCCGCCGTTATGCGAATATCTTCTAAATCAAAAACCAGCGTCAACAGATCGATAACGGGTAAATAAGTACGCTCTATCTGAGTATTGCCTCTTCTGCTGGATATTTGATAGTTTCTGTTAGCTGTTGTCAAGCCTTCCGCAATAAGCCTTTCCGCTGCTTCCTGATGTTTTAAATCCAATGTCGTATGTACAATATAACCATCCCGGTAATAATCCATGGAACCGTACATCATTCCATCAAGCTCACGCCGTACATATTCACTAAACCAGGGCGCCTTATCTTCGCGTGTGTAATATGCTGCGATGGATGGTCTTGACCAGTCAAAGTTTTCCCAATATTCGGTAAATGAAGTATCGGCTTCCTCTCTGGTCGTATATCCAAATTCGATCATGCGATCAAGCACAAAATTCTGGCGATCCATTGCCTGGTTAGGATTTCTTAAAGGGTTATAACCAGTGGGGCTTGAAAGCAGTACGGCAAGAACCGCCGACTCTGCAAGGGACACTTCTCTTGCACTATGGCCAAAAAAATATTTACTAGCAGTTTCCACTCCGTAGGTTCCGGGACCCATCGGCATATAGTTAAGGTAGATTTCAAGTATCTCATTCTTTGTATAGCGGCGTTCCATCTGAAGTGCCCACCACAATTCTCTTATTTTTCTTGTAACAGTGCGTTCAGAGCGGTTGGCATATAATGTTCCCGCTACCTGCTGGGTAATGGTAGAACCGCCGCCAAGCCCGGGACCCTTCTTAATTTGCCCCCATGCAGCTCGTGCTATAGCGCGAATACTAAAACCTCTGTGGTTATAAAAATCTGGGTCTTCTCTTGCAAGGACAGCGTGTATTAAATGCCTCGGCAATTCGCTTAAAGATACCAGTTCGCGCTTTTCTTCAGAGGCAAATTCTGTAACGAGCTCTCCGTTAATATCCAGAATTTTGGTCGGTAGTGCAGGGGCAAATTCGGTGAAATTTTCGTTATTTTTAATATTAGTAGTTTCTGCAAGAGACCATCCGAGACCCGCGCCAATAACTGCCACCAATAAAACTGTAAGCGCCGCGATAAATTTTACCGCGAACGACGAAAGAAAAGAGTTCGCCATGGTCTAAGCATAGTTTATACAAGGGAGATTGTCAAGAAAGCGGCATACAAAAATGAGCACGGACTGCTTTAAAGCAGCCAGCCTACTAGGCGATCAGCCGCCAGCCTACTAGGCGATCAGCCGCCAACCTACTAGGCGATCAGCCGCCAACCTAGTGGGCGATCAGCAACTAGCCTAGTGGGCGATCGGCAACTAGCCTAGTGGGCGATCAGTGCCCTGCCTAGGCACTGATCGGTGCCCTGCCTAGGCACTGATCGGTGCCCTGCCTAGGCACTGATCGGTGCCCTGCCTAGTGGGAGTTTGTCCGCCAGCCGTGTTAAATTGTTACCAATTATTTTAAAAATCCCTTGAACTTTAGTAACTCTGCATTTAGTATTCCTCCGCCGGCTGCGCCGCGTACTGTATTATGTGATAATGCAGTAAAACGAATATCAAATACATTGCAGGAACGAAGCCTGCCGATAGTAACTGCCATCCCTTTGTCAGTGTCGCGGTCTTTTCGCGGCTGGGGACGATTTTCTTCTTCGCGGTAGATGATCGGCTGTTTTGGCGCCATAGGGAATTTTCTTTCTTGCGGCAGCCCTTTGTAATTTGCCCATATCTGTTTTATTTCTTCGATCGAGGGTTTTTTAATTCCGAAACTCAAAGAAAGGCAGGCGGTATGACCGTCTACGACCGGAACGCGGTTACAACAGGCAGAAATTCTAGGCATAGAGGCATTATGAATTTCGCCGTTTATTATATTGCCAAAAATCTTTAACGGCTCTCTTTCTGTTTTTTCATCTTCACCGCCAATATAAGGAATAATATTATCAATCATATCGAGCGATGGAACGCCCGGATAACCGGCACCGGAAACTGCCTGCATGGTTGTAACAATTATTCTTTTGATGAGGAACCCCGCCTGCACCAGAGCATAAAGCGGGATCATATAACTTTGAATCGAACAATTTGGTTTAACCGCGATAAACCCCCTGTCCCAGCCCCGGGCTTTTTGCTGCATTGGTATAATATCAGCATGATGAGGGTTTACTTCAGGTATCAAGACGGGCACATCGGGCGTCCAGCGGTGAGCAGAGGCATTTGATATTACCGGAATTCCGGCAGCGGCATAAGCTTCTTCGAGCGCGGCAGTTTCTGCCTTGCTCATTTCCAGCGCAGAAAAAACAAAGGCGCATTTCTTTTTCTTAAAAGCGGCAACAGCGCGGCTTACGTCATTTGCATCTTCAACCAAAATTTTGCCTATATTCGGCGCATAAGTTTTTGTAAGCTGCCATCTTCCTGCAACCGCTTCTTCATATTTTTTACCCGCGCTTCTAGGCGAGGCTGCCGCATAACACACCTCGAACCAGGGGTGATCATTAAGCAGTGAAATGTACTGCTGGCCTACCATACCGGTCGCGCCTAAAATACCGACCGGAATCTTTGACTTTGCCATAATTAGCTCCCTTTGTTATTAGTTGACTTCATTCTCCGCAGTATCAAAATAATTTTTGTATATTTGATAAACCAGATTTGCAATATCATCAAATTCGCTGTGCAGCAAATGTTCGGATATAATGTTTAATAACTCTCTGTTTTTATGCGACCATGTTTTATCTCTTAGCTCATTTAAAGTATTTTTGACTGTTTTTTTGTCAAATGATGAACATGCCTCTCTAATAACTGCAAGTTTCTGCTGTAAATAAACAAGAGACTCGTTTGAATCCTCCGATGGTTCATTTTCATCTTCTTTTGGCTTAATTTTTTCTATTGCCGCCTTTAAATTAATCAAAAACGCATCCGTTTCAGATAAAATTATATTAAGTTCTTTATCCCTTCCCGCTTGCTCAAGTTTTGACGCAATTACAGATAACTCATTTTCACCGATATTTGCAAGTGCGCTTTTCATTGCATGAACATTGATAATATATAAGTGCAATTCACTTTCAGTTTTTACGTTATTCTTAATTATCGTATCCAAAACAGTGTAAGCTTTCTTTGCATCTCTGGCAAAAATTCCCGCTAATTGAGGGTCTATCTGCTGCTGCATTGCAGGTCCGTGCCTTTTCTCGTACTCGGCTCTTTCTTTCTGGGCGGCGGCAAGCACTTCGGTAGTTTGTTTGCCCCGGATCATTTTGTTTAGCATTACATTCAACTGGCGAATGTCAATCGGTTTAGAAATAAACCCGTCAAAGCCGTTTTTCATAAACACTTCCGCCTGCCCTGCAAGAGCGTTAGCCGTCAATGCCACCACCGGATGTTTATATCCTGTTTCACGGATTATTCTTGTAGTTTCAATGCCGTCAAGTTTTGGCATCATGTGATCCATAAATATAATATCATAAATATTACCGGATTTGATTTTGTCGATTGCTTCAAACCCGCTTGTTGCAAGATCAATCTTTAATCCATAAGGAACCATAAGCCCTTTTGCTACATATAAATTTGTCTCTACATCATCTACGATTAGTATGTTTCCATAAGGCATATACTCATAGGACATTTGCTTTCTTTTTACTTTAATCGCATTGTCCTTTCGGAATTGACGTAAATTATCTGCCAGCTCTTTGCCAATTACACCACGGATACCGATGCCTTCCGTTCTTTGCGGTATACGGACAGTAACCTCAGTTCCTGCACCAAGGGCGCTTTTTATAAAAATTCTCCCCTGCATTAGATTTATCAGATTTTGTGTAATCGTCATCCCCAGCCCTGAACCTTCGGTAGTGCGGTTTGCTTCCATGTTAAAACGTGAATATTCATCAAACATCTTGTTTATTTGTTCTTGTGTCATTCCCTGACCTGTGTCAATAATCTGAAAAATAAGAGTAACAAGCACGATTCCGCCTTTTCCTACATACTCAGCATTGGTTTTAAGTTTTACTTCTCCGTTGTTTGTATATTTAAATGCGTTGGAGAGCAGATTATTCAAAATTTGCTTGATTCTAAGTTCATCGCCAACCAGCATTGATGGAATACTCTCATCTACATCAACAATAAACTCGATTGGTTTGCTGTCATACCGGATATAATTCAATTGAACAACATCATTTATCAAACTGGCTACTTCATATCTTGCTGTTACTAATTCCAGTTTACCTGCTTCGATTTTTGACAGATCAAGAATGTCATTGATTATATTGAGTAATAAATTACCCGAATGATTTATCTTTCCAAAAGCGTCGATTGTAGAAGGCGGATGTGTATCAAGCTGCATTTGAATTTCTGTCATGCCAAGGATGGCATTCAGAGGCGTACGGATTTCATGGCTCATTGTAGCAAGGAAGTTGCTTTTTTGCTTGTTTCTGAGGTCGGATTTTGTTTTTGCACGGGCAATTTGAACCATCATTATACAAAGCCCTGTTGCCATTATACCGCTGACAAGAATGATAAATAATACCGTATATATGACGCTTAAATTATATTCTGCCGTCGGTATCACAATACCCAAAACATATCCATGTCTTAATTTATGAAAAAAAACAAAAGAAGATTCGTTCCTGTAATTTTTTGTATTGTGTCTAAATGTATTATTTCCGTAGATAAAATCATTTGCCGCAGCCGCTATATTGTTATCTGCAATTTGTAAATAATCGCCTGACAGATAATATACGGGATGAGCAAATATTTGCATCTTATCATTAATTAAAAATCCATAGCTGTTTTGTGTCAGATTTATATATACAACACTGTCATAGATACTGTTAAGGCTCATATCAACACAGATAACTCCTAGCGGATTATTATCGTTATCTGATATATAACGGGACAATGAAATGATTATGCGGCGCGTTCTCTCATCAGTGTAGGGGGCGGAAACAGCTATTTTCCCATTGGCGGCAGCAGCTTCTTTGAACCATGATTGATCTTCGGGTTTGTAATTTTCCGGCGGCATCCAGCCTGTACCCGATATAAATTGCCCGCCCCACCCGTAGAAATAACCGTAAGTAGAAATTATATTAAGTGTAATTTCTTCATCGTGAATCAGGTTATAGGTAATATCATTCATATACAAAGATATGGTTTCTAAAAGTTCTATACTATCATGTAATGGAGAGCCCCGTACAATCATTCCTTGTATTGATTCTGAG
>Ga0099364_10007428_pt1 | contig 15646 bp, 1 predicted proteins | sample TergutTh196P3_FD_73070 | JGI IMG/M metagenome (GOLD analysis project Ga0099364, IMG submission 73070) | Microcerotermes parvus P3 segment gut microbial communities from Pointe-Noire, Republic of the Congo - Th196 P3 | ecosystem: Host-associated > Arthropoda: Insects > Digestive system > Gut ...
CTGGGATAATCAGGTCGCCCGTCAATCTGTTGCAGCCATAAAACGCGGCGGCGCCGATAGTTAATATACCGTCATTCAGAATTAGTGTGCCGTTAAGCCCTGAACAACCGTAGAATGCATAAGTGCCGATTGTCTCAACACTGCCTGGTATATTCAAATTGCCCGTCATTCCTGTGCAATTGTAAAACGCATATTCGCCAATAGATTTCAGCGTGTTGGGGAATTCGATGCCCGTAATCCTATTATTGCCGTAGAACGCATTTGGCCCAATGGCTTCAAGACCCTCGTTCAGCGTCAGTGTCGTCAGCGCGGTGCCGCCCCTGAACACAGAATCGCCCATACTACCGCTGTTAAGCGTAAGGCTTTGAAGCGCCGTCAAATCCCGAAAGGCAGAGTTGCCAATCGCGCCGCCGTTTATCACAAGCCCCGTCAAGTTACTTAAACCTTGGAAAGCGCTCTCGCCAACAGTCTCTATGCCGGGCGGAATTTCCAGCGTCCCGCTCAGACCGGAATACTGAAAGGCACGGCTGCCAATCGTTTTTAACCCTTCGCTAAATACGACACTTGTCACCGCTGTGTTACCCTGGAACGCGGCCTGACCAATCTCAATCATGTTATTTGGCAACACAACCTCGCCGCCGCTGCCGAAGTACCCCAGCAACACCCCGTCTTGCACAAGGAAATCCACATCGCTGTCCAATGAAGTAATCCTTGCCCCGTAGGTTATTCTTGTCGACCAGGCATTTAAATAGGCTATGTACGAAACATAAGGCACATTAACAGTTTTAAGACCAGTCATTACAGTTAGTTGGTCTGTTGAAAATAGTGATGGCACCGCTGTCCCTTTGAACGTGATCTCAGTTATTCCCGAACATGCGTAGAATGATGTATAACTACCGGAAGTATAGCTTCCGATTTGTGAGACTTTTTCACCGAATACAACACTTGTAATCTTCGGCATATTACGGAATGCCATGTAATTTATGATTGTCACATTGTCAGGGATAACCAATTCTCCGACAATATTCGTGCAGCCATAGAGCAATTGGTCGCTGATCGTGGTCAAGTTCGCCGAAAGCTTAACCCTGCCGTTAAACCCTGAGCAGTTAGCGAATGCACTGGAACCGATATTGGTCACGCTGTCCGGTATGATCAGATCGCCCGTCAATCTGTTGCAGCCAAAAAACGAGGCGGTGCCAATAGTTAATATGCCGTCATTCAGAATCAGCGTGCCGTTTAGCCCTGAACAACCGTAGAATGCGTAAACGCCGATTGTCTCAACACTGCCCGGTATATTCAAATTGCCTGTCATGCCTGTGCAATTGTAAAAGGCATAGTCACCGATAGATTTAAGCGTATCGGGCAGGGAAAGCCCAATCAGCCTGTTGTTGCCGTAGAACGCATTATTGCCGATGGCTTGAAGTCCAGATCTCAGGTTAACGGTTATTAGCTGGGGACAATCGCGAAAAGCATTATCGCCGATGGTACCGCTACTCATTGTAATCCCGGTCAGATTACGGCAGTTAGCATAGGCATAGCTGCCGACCAAATCAACGCTTGACGGAATTTCCACCATACCTGTCACGCCGCTGTTTTGGAAAGCGTAATCACCGATTTTCTTGATTCCGCTGTTGAATATGACCCTTACAATTGTCAGGTTGTCTCGGAAAACCGACGACGCGATCTCAGTAATGCCATTTGGCAGTGTCACTTCACCGCCTGCACCGTGGTACTCCAACAGCACCCCGTCGCTAATGAGGAATTCCTCATCAGAAGTCGCCGCGAAACTCATGCCTGGTGGCAAGATGTTCAAAAATATTACCAGCGTTAGAAGTAAACTTACAAACTTTTTCAACATATCTACCTATTCTTCCCTTCTATTCTTGTATTTCTTTTAAAGTAGGAAATAACAGACAACCGGAACGATATCGAGGAAAAAATAATTCCATCACATTTTTAAAAAGATTGTGTTCATTTAAAAAAATGTGCAGGAGCAGAAATCCGCATAATCAAAAGGTGTACCTTCTGACAGCTCCTACTTATTTGTAAATATACTACTAAAAATGTAGAATGGTCAATACTTTTTTGGCTTTATTATGAAGTTTTTTGACTTTATTATGTAGCATCACCCCCCGCCGCTTAACGCGATGGGGGGTGATGCTGGAAATGTTTACTGTGAAGTATCGCTCTTTAAAGCAATTCCTTATCTATATATTCCTTATCTATATTTCTTATGGTTCAGCCGTATAATTCGCTGCTATCTCAATAATGTCCTTGATGTCAACCTGCCCGTCGCCGTTGACATCACAGCGCTCAGCCGATACGTAGATCAACTCTTTTGTTGCACTCTCGAACGGTTCAAACGTAGCCCAGCCTTCGTCTGCCTTTTCAAACATGAAGAAGTAAGCGGCGGCGGCTACGTCAGCCAAATCAACCTTGCCGTCCCTGTTGACGTCGTACTTGGAGTAACTTGCTATTTCCGTTATTGCTGGGCCTGTAATGGCTATCGGAAAGATGTCGGCGGGAGTTGCCGCTTCTGCCTTGGCAATCTTAACTTTCGTCACGCCAGGCACATCCCTGAGCTCAAACGTGGCTTGGAAGATATCATAGCTTCTGGCTTTCGCGCCACCTGGGTACGCCAGCAGGACTTCTTTTTCTATGTAATCGCCATTCACAACCCAGCCGGAATCTCGGGAGATTACCCAGCCTTCGAGCGTTGCAAAGCTTTTCTCCCTGAAAAACTCTTTCTCAACGCTAAACGAAAACTTGATTGCGCCGGTATACGCAGGCATATGCTCCACGGAGAATGTGTATGTCGCTACGGCGTCATCTGGAGCCAGCTCGGCAGGTCCATGGACATAAATCCTGGGCGATTTGTCGATCTCCTCATATAGCGCGTATACTGCAAGGTTGCTTGTAACGCTGGAGAAGTCCTTGTCCCAGCCGATAAAGTCAAAGCCGTCTTTCTTCGGGGCAGCCGGGGCGGTTGCGCCCTTGCCATCCTCGACCCTTTGTATATCTATCACTGTCCCGTCGCTATCCATGAAGGTCACTGTATGCATCCCGGCAGCGGGGTTCCAGTGCTTCACGACAATTCCGTTCCAGATCTCGCCCTCCGCCGGATAGCCCTGCGCCGTAATGTACACAAACACTGCGGCGTCAGGAGCGGTGTTGCTGAAAGCCGCTGTGCCAACCGTCGGCGCGTCGCCCTCGAAATAAATCTCGGACAGCCCGGTGCAATTCCAAAAAGCCTCAGTGCCTATGACCGTCACACTGCCTGGAATGACAACACTCTCCAGGGCGTCGCATCCCGCAAACGCCCGTTCGCCGATGCTTTCCACCCCTTCGGGTATGGTTGCCGAGACAAGGCTCTCGCAATAGGCAAACACCCTTTCCCCTAATGCTTTGACGCCACTCGGTATTTTGACCTCCAACAGGCTGTCGCAAAACGCAAAAGCCCAACCACCGATGCTTGTCACGCTGTTCGGGATCAAGATTGCGGACATGGCGCTGCATCCATTGAAGGCTCCTTCTCCTATCATTGTCAGTCTGCCTGGGAGCGTTACTTCTTCCAAGCTCGCGCAGTATGCGAAAGCCCAGTCGCCGATGCTTGCCACGCTGTCCGGGATTGAAACATCTGCCAGGCTGAGGCAATTTGCGAAAGCACCATTGCCGATGCCGACTACGGAAAAGGCAATGCCATCATATGTAAACCTTGCCGGGATTGCAACGCTGACAGACGATGCGGCGACAGCCTGGCTTGTGCCATTGCCGACCTGCACAGTCCCCGATGTTCCTGTAACCCCTAAAACCCTGTATGTAACGCCTTCATGGACGAATGTGTTGCTAATGGAGCTCGGAGTAAGCCCAATGTTGACGTCATCCCTGGGCGGCGGTATCGTGATCGCGCCATACTGGGCGTCAACATCTGTGCTGTAGTCTAAGTACCCTTCCGCGCTGACAAGCACCCGGTATACCCCGCTTGGCACAAACCAGCCATAGAGCCCCTCTTTGTCGGTCGTCTGGGGATTGTTCTGCGCGTAGTCCTCGGCATTCCAGTCAACCCATTCGCCAAGTGCGTCCATAATCTGCAAAGTGACCGTCGCGCCCTCAATGCGCTCGCCCGTTTTATTGTCGTATACGTAGCCGGACGGGTCTATGATAAACGTAACCCTTCCCGGCGTATAGCTAAGCTCAGTGCCGTCGGCAAGCCTGACGTTCAGCAACATCGTGCCATAGCCCGAACCCTTATAGGTTTCCGCCGCGAATTGGCCAATATACCCGTTCCCCTCTTTTGCAATGGTGCCTGGGTAAGTCCCGCTTGAGGTTACCATTAGCATTTCGGCTTCGGTGATTTCGGTAATGTCGTCAAACTCAACCTTCAAGCTTACTGGGTACATGCCCAGGGTATCAAGGTCCATGAAAAGGTTCCCAGTAACATAGCTCATGCTGACTACCGGCGCGGGGGCAACCCTGTCTAGGTAGGCGCTTGTGAGATGGATGCCTGTCACGCGGAGCGCGGAAGCCCTCACACGGACTTCCTTCGACATTGACGCGACTGCCTGTCCGTTGCCGTCCTTCAAAGTGGCGGTAATTGTATAAATGCCCGCTTGCACATCCTGTATGGATACTCCTGTTTCCTTAATCCAAAGGCTGTTAACAGCCATCGGGATGTTTGCCAGCGGGCGGTTTGTAACGGCGGGGTCGCCATTTGGCCCGGCAATATCAAAGCTGACCGTGTACCCCTCGTCAGCCGAACAGATTGCCATTATGTCAAACGCCTCGCTATTCGCGCCGGAAATGGCTATCTCGGCTGGAGCATCAAGCGTAACGTCGCTAAGCATGACTGTCGCGCTCCCGATATGCCAGTTGCCGCCAGCGGCGTCAACAACCGCACTGACGGTGAAGCCCGGCTCTTTGTACCCTATGTCGGCGTACACGAAAAAATTGAGCGAACGTCGCGCCCCCTCGACGATGTCTTCCTTAAGCGTGACGATTCCGCCACTCACTGTCGCATCCGGGTTGCCTATCGGCTCTACTATCTCGATTCCGGTCGGAACGGCAACTGTCAGCGTCGCGTCCGCGATATCTACCCTGCTTCTGTAATGCACGCTTACTTGGATCAGCTTGTCTGAGCCGCGCTGGGTATGGCCCGGGGTAACTGAAACAGAGTTCTCATTCCCGCCCGCAAACGGCTCCTCGGGGCTGACATACCTTATGGCTATGTCTCCAGCGTCTATGAACCCTTTGTCAATGAGCGACTCAATAGACGCGGGGCTAAAGGAAATATGGAAGTTGCCGCTGACATAGTTGGCTTTCTCGGCAGTAAACCTCATGGCTCCCTGCCTGAGCGCTCCCTGGCTTAAAGCGAATGAAAAGAGCCCGTCCGCCCCGGTGTTGCACATAGTCCCGATATAAACGATATTCGCGTCGGCGATCGGGTCGCCTAATATGTCAACGACGCGTCCTGCAACAGTCACGTCGCCAGACTGCAGGAAAGCAAGATTGTTTGCCACGCCGGGGAAAAGCTGATGTAGGCTTCCATCGACAAATCCACTCAGGTCCGCGTTAAGCAACGAACCAAAGGCCTGCGCACTCCTGACATAGACGCCGTTCATTCTCTGCTCATATGAAAGATCTGCAATAAACTCTCCAAATTTATCTGTAACGGCGGTGGTTATAATGATTCCATAGCAGTCATACAGTGTGATCTCGGTCTCCTCCAACAATGATTCAGTGCCAAATTCAATAAGCCTGGCAATCCCAAAATACTCGACCGGGAAAGAAGATATCAACGCCCACTGGATAGCGTTGTTGAATGCATATGTGTAGGCATACGCCTCAGCAGTCGAATATATGGTAAGGCGCGTGCACCCAGAAAAAGCGTCGACGGCAATCGTCGTAACGCTGTCAGGGATTGATGCTCTTGTAAGGCTCAGGCAGTTTGAAAAGACGGAGCTGCCTATACTTCTAACGCTATCAGGGATATCAACGATCCGCAACCCCGAACAGCCATTGAAGACGCCGCTTTGGATGCTGGTAATGCCACTCCCCAGCGTTATCCTCGTCAAGCCAGTGCAGCCAGAAAATGCATATGAGGCAAGGGTTACCACGCTGTCCGGGATAACCACGTTGTTCAGCCTTGTGCAGTAGTAAAAGGCGTTGCTACCAATCGTCGTCAGACCATCTCCAAAGGTCACACTGGCTAGGTTTGTGCAACTGTAAAAAGCATAGCTACCAATTGTCTCCACGCTGTCCGGGATGGCTATGCTGGTTAATACTGCTCCAAAAAAAGCCCAGTCGCCGATCGTCGTCACACTGTTTCCGATTGTTACGTTGGCAAGCCTTGAGCAGTAATAAAAGGCGTTGTTGCCGATCGTCATAACGCTGTCTGGGATGACTATGCTGGTCAGGCTTGAACAGTTTCCAAAGGCGTAGTTGCCGATTATTTCCACGCCGTCTCCAATTGTCACGCTGGTCAGCATTGAACAGTCTCGAAAAGCGTAGTTGCCGATTATTTCCACGCCGTCTCCGATTGTCACTCTGGCAATGTTAGAATAGTAAAAAGCGTAATTGCCAATCGTCTCTACGCTGTCAGGGATAGCCACGCTGTACAAAATTGAGTTAGCAAAGGAGTAATCGCCAATTGTTATCACGCTATCAGGTATTGTAATGCTGATCAGTCTTGACAAATAAAATGCATAGTTGTGGATATCGATAACGCTCTCAGGGATGCTGTAGCTTACGGTTTTCCCTTCAGGGCAATATACCAGCTTTGTTCTGTCAATACTAAACAGAACTCCGTCAATCGAGGCATACGTCTTGTTGTCAGCACTTACATTGATATCGGTTAGGTTATTGCAACCTTGGAATGCAAAATTACCTATACTGCTTACGCCGCTTCCGATAGTAACCTCCGTTAGGCTTGTGCAGTTGTATAATGCGTATTCAGCAATGGCTGTAACGTTATCTGGTATCAAAATTGATGTTTTTGCAGAAGGGAACAAAACCAAAGTGCTTATGTCTTTGTTGAACATGACGCCGTCAATTGAAGCAAAAGACATGTTATGCTCGCTTACGTTTATCTCCGAAAGATTTGTGCACCCAGAAAAGACCGTGCCATTTATGTTTTCCAGGCTTTTTCCTATAGTCACGCTTTCTAGGTTTGTGCAACCTTGAAAGGCCTGGTCGCCTATTGCCGTCACGCTATCGGGAATTGTCACACTGGTCAAGCTTCTGCTAGAGGAAAAGGCGTATGTGCCGATTGTCGTCACACTGTTGCCGATTGTTACGCTGGCTAAGCTTGTACAGGAGGAAAAGGCACTGTTGTCGATCGTCGTCACGCTGTCAGGAATTGTCACGCTAGTCAAGCTTGTACAGGAATAAAAAGCATATATACCGATTGTCGTCACGCTACTGCCGATTGTTACTCTGGCTAAGCTTGTACAGGAGGAAAAGGCATAATTATTAATTGTCGTCACACTGTCGGGTATGGTTATACTTGTTAAATTTGTACAATTTTGGAAGGCCCAGTCGCCGATTGTCTTCACGCCGTCTCCGATAGTCACACTGGTTAAGTTTGTGCAGAAGCTAAAGGCGTAACTACCTATTGTTGTCACACCGTCGGGGATTGTAACATTGGCCAAGTTTCTACAGGAGTAAAAGGCGTTGTAGCCGATCGTAGCTACACTGTCGGGAATAGTTACATTGGTCAGGCTTGTACAATTTTGAAAGGCGTAGTTGCCGATCGTCACTACTCTGTCGGGAATAGCCACATTGGTCAGGCTTGTGCAGTAGAAAAAGGCATAGTTGCCGATTGTCACTACGCTATCCGGGATCGTATACTCCCCTGATCTTGCCATTGGGTAGGCTATCAGGGTTGTCATATCCGTATTGAACAATACTCCATCGACAGCGGTTATAGCCGGATTGTCCAAGCTCACGTTATAGCTTGTCAAGCCAGTACAGCCCTGGAAATTGTAGTTTCCGTTGATATTCGTCAGACCGCTGCCGATTGTTACACTGGTCAAACCTGCGCAGTTGTAGAAGGTATAGTAGTCAATCAACGTCACGCTGTCTGGGATAACATAACTGCCGGTTTTCCCTTCGGGACACCAGATTATGCTTGATTTGCTTTTGTTAAACAGGACGCCGTCAATTGAGGTATAGGCGATGTTTTCCTCGACCACGTTTATTTCAACGAGGTTTTTGTTAGCGTCGAAAACATTACTTCCTATATTCACTATGCCGCTTCCAAAATTTACGCTTTCCAAGCTTGTACAGCCTTGGAAGGCGTAGTTGCTTATTATGGTCACGCTGTCAGGGACATCCACACTCTTGAGGTTGACACAGTAGCGAAAGGCGTAGGCACCTACTGTTGTCACATCATAGGGGATTTCGTTATATAGGACTTTCTCCGGAATCTCAACCTCCTCTGCATCCCTGTTGATTGCCGATGCGCTTAATGAACCTGTTCCGATCTGTACCGACCCCTCTGTGTCGGTTTCCGATAGCACCATGTAAGTAATGCCATCAACGGCGAAAGTGTCGCCTACAGCCGCATGGACTGCAACGGGCACCATAGCAGCGATTAGGATAACCGACAGCAACAGCCCCAGAAATAAAACAGATACTCTTTCAAATAACCTTTCCATAATTAACATCCTTTCACATCTATATTTTTATTTATAAAACCATTATGTTGCATATTGGGAGCTTAACCCTCTCGAAAGCATACTTTGAATACACCCCTCTCTCTTGCACAACCTTTCTATTCGCTACACTAAGCCTTTAGCGTCAACACCTCTGAAGGGCTTGCTGTTTTTTCTTCGCTTTCAACATGATTCACTATCTTGTCAGATGAGATGTTCGTAAGACAGAGATAATAAGACTTCATCATTTCGCAAAACCTCTTCACACTTTGTGTTGTAATAACATTACAACATTTTCGATTAATGCATAATGTGGCAAAAGTCATGTTTTTACATGACAAATGTCATGTTTTTTGATGTATTTCCAATTTTTAGGGTTATCATGTGAAAAAACAGAGCTACAGCTCATGTGAATTGACACACAACGCCTTGATGAGGCTCTTCAGCGTTGGGTGCGAGACAAATTAGCTCGCCACCAAATCATATGTATAGATTCGGCGACGAGCTAAGTTGCTACAAATATTTCTTGGAATATTCCAGCTTGGGATTTACTGCTTGTTAGGTGTTTTACTGAAGGAGACAGCGCTGTTTTGTCTACGCCTTATATCTTCATCCGTAACAGACAAAATTATCGGATTATTTGTCGGACTAAATGCACGTTCTCCCGAAGACTGTTCGACAGTCAATCCATCGACAGTTGTTATGCTCGTAAGCACTATGTAATTCGAATCCCAAATGTAGAATTTATATACGGCAGCATCAGCCCTGCGTGGAATTGACGCTTGCAGTTCGGCTGTCGTAGATGCGATTAATGCAAAGCTTTCTACATTCACATCAATCAGCCTTCCACTAACGTCATAGGAAGCGACATAAAGCGACACTGACATTGGCTGGTTCGCAGTCAACAAGAACTTCGGGTTGAAAGATTCGCTGTACTCATTTGGCATTGAATACGGCTCAATAATAATCCTGTTGTCGACAGAAATATTAAGTTCAGGTTTCTCCTTGATTTCAACCACGAAATTCGCGGTTTGACCGTCAACACTTATCGTTATCGTTTGTGCTGCGTTCGGAGTCGAACTATCAAAGCCGCTTATGTTATCCATTGAGACGACTATTATTCTTGTCACGTTAGTTGAATACTGCCCCACAACCACTAATCCGGTCAAATCCAATCCGTCGCCAACGAAATAAATCAGTTTTGACGGAAGGCTTTCGACCTCGATTTTAGTCAATGTATCGAAGAGGAATCTGGCTTCAAGTGTTCTATCGGATGTCAAGATAAAGGTGTATTCAGCTCCTGCATTCTCAACCTTCACATTATCATCATACCAACCATCAAATGAATAACCGTCATCAGGCGTTGCCTTCAGTGTTACTTCAGTCCCGTCTAAGTAGGAACCGCCGCCAGCAACAGTTCCGCCAGTCCCGGCTGATACTGTCAGAGTAAATGTGTCGGGCTCAACAGTGATAAGCACAAAATTGGCAATAATAGCCACATCGCTTCCCGGCATTGTGAATACAGTAGTTGCGTTGCTTGCGTCAGCAAAAGTCCCTGCTGCGGCTGTCCAGCCGCTGAACAAGTATCCTTCGCTCGGCGTCGCAACGATTTCGATCTCCTGACCGTGCTTGTACTGTCCGGCTTCACCAACCGTGATAGTACCGCCTACACTTGCAGATAGCCCAAGGTTGAATGCTTCTGGTTCATCAGGGATCCGTTCAAAATGCGCAGTAATCACTGCGTCACTTTCTGGCATATTAAAGACTGTAGTCGCACTGTTTGCGTTGCCAAATGCACCGGCTGTAGTTGTCCAGCCAGTAAACATGTATCCGCTGTCTGGCGTCGCGGTGATATCGATAACCTTCCCAAGCGCGTATTCCCCACTTAACCCGTTCGTGATCGAGCCACCCGTTTCCGCAAAAATATCCAACATGAATTTCTCCGGCACTAATTGTTCATCGCTTCTAACAACCAAGACCAGCGTCGAGTCAGTTAACGACCCATTGTCACCATAATTGACAACAGCCCTCAAAATTGCTAAACCATCTTCATCAAACAACTCATCCGGGATACTCAGCTCAAAGAGAACATCGTATTCAGAGCCGATATAAATATTCGGGATCTGAGCCTCTGCGAGTATTTCTTCTGAGTTTGGATCAATTAGTGTGCAGACAACGTTTTGTGAATCATAGAATCCGTTATTCACAGCGGTAACAACAATCCTTGCCTGATCCTCGTCCAACATCATAATACTTTTTCTATGGATAGAAATATCGAAAAGCAACAGCCTAAGAGGAATGATCTTTTCCGCAGAGCTATTTTCTTTTAGGACAAGATACAAATCCCCGCCATCATAACTATCCGGGATCAAGACAGTTATGACGTTTTCGCAAATTTCGCCGGAGCGTAGCATGCCATTAGAGTTATGAACCTTCCCAAATAGGTTTCCGCTTTCGTCCTTAACAAAATAGCTGTATCCGCCGGATGTGGCGCCTCCTGTGTTTTTAGCAGTGAAAACAATGTCGACTTCACTTCCAGGAGCCCAGACTCCCCAAACACCAATGCTGTCTTGCAGAAACTCTACTTCGGGTGCACAGGTATTACTCACAAAATCCAAAACTGAATAATCGCTACCGTCTTCCTCGAATACTGTCTTATTGCAAACGGCAAGCAATTTGCCATCGTCTAGAATAGCCGCTATATTCCAGGCAAATTCATTTTTATTCGATTGTGAAAGCGAAACGCCCTCACCAAAGGATTTTAATGCGTCATCATACATACTATACCGCATGATTCTTGCGCCTTCCGCAGAATCTATCCAAGTAAGTGCTTTCTCACCATTTGAATTGCTGAAAACAGAAACCTCATTCGTCGTCATTGTCATATCGTTAGATACAACAATTTGGACTAAGCCGCCGGTTGTAAGATTATTTGAGCATATTTGACCGTTGTTTAGGTAGTACAGTTCCAATACATTTTTGCTAAAGAGTAGCTTGGGTGACTTATCCGAGTAGATATTGTTGTTGGCTTTACGAGGTGAAGACCAGCTACCCGAATAGAAATCGGATAAATAAACCTTGCTCATTCCCTCGGATTCATAAGCCTCAAAAGCCACAGTAAAGCCGTTCCCGTTATACGATACATCAGCGGATAAAATGCTGTTGGTCGAAGTATTCAAAGCGCCAGCGCTTACTATTGTTGAACCGTCAATGTATGCATACATAAGCGTGTCAGGCTCTTCGGCGGAACCCATCTTTGCGTTCTTAGGGTTCGATATCCAGGTAATCATTGTTTTGCCATCGCCTTCAGCTATCCGCGGCGCCAGCTTTTGACCTGGTTCATCAGTGATTACTTCGGGAGTTGACCATACCCCTGAGCTTTCATCGAACTTGCTGCGCACGATCCGGGTTTTGCCCAGAATATTCTCAAACACATAATCTGGGTTGATTTCGCCGAGTTCTCCGAATTGCTGCGTCCAATCTAACCAAACAACTTCTGCCCCCGATGCTGTCTTAATCATGTGCGGATACATGTCGACCGTGCCGTTGTCGTTTATGACCTGCGGGGCAGACCAGACACCGTCACTAAAGATCGAATACTTCAGTGCAAGAGGATTGTTCTTGTTCCTGCCTTCCAGATAATCCGTATAGACGAGAAGAATCCTGCCGTTCGACAGCGGGACTAGCTGGGGGTTGGAGTTTGTGAACACGTTGCTAGCGAGTCTTGTTGCACTGTTTGACGAAAACAGCCCAGCGGCTCTTGAGCCTTGGTCGTTCCAGACAGGGCTATCAAACGGCGAAGCTTTCAAAACGGCAGTGCCTGCGTCAAACCCTATCATTTGTCCGGTTCTGGAAGCATTATTACGCGGGTATAATACAACCCCGCGATTGAATGCTTCAGTCTCCCAGCGAAACCACAGAATCCCTGCTTGAGTGCCCCCGGATACATATGCTGAAATCTCTGTGCTCGGGTAAAATACGAATCCCATTCCGATATCCAACCATACTCCTGCGTGCGCAATATTCTTGTGAAGAAGCGCAACATCAAATTCGGTTTTCAACCCTACACCGACGCTGGCTCCTTTTAGACTTAAATCAAATTCCCTTTCTGTCATGAGGTTAAATGAAAGGTATCCGTCCGCATGAACACTGAACGTAATTACCCCAACAACCGGCCCATAAGCCACAACAGGGAAAGGTTTAGAAAATTCGGTATTAACTCTTACTTCAGCATGACCATTATAATGCAACCAGCCACCGTTACGATAAAATATTTCGGTAGTTGCGGAAAGCATTCCACCTATTTTAAAGCCCCAGTTCTCGGATGCACTAAAATCAATGAGTTCGAAGGCGACGCCCTTAGCGGAATACCATGTTCTATTCGTATGCTCATGGTCAACGCCTGCACCGATCGTAATCGAATACACGCCGTCTAAATCGTAAGTGATTATTAGCTCTATGACAGGAATATTCCCTACATCGGTAACATCCTTACTCGTCATGCTGACACCATAAAGGGCGGAAATATAGTCGCTTTCCCCGAAATACATTTCTCCAAGACCATCAATCGGAAGAGCATCAGGAATCAGATTCTTATCGAACTTAATTTGAAATTTCCCGGTGATGTCTACTCTTCGGTTTTTGATTGGATGAATCAGTGTTTCAAATTCGACTATACCAAGAACCGGAACTGCGGGAGCTATCACGATATCTGAAAGGTATTCGCCTGTACCGTTCTCAGTTGTCACGAAAAATGTGAGCAAGTCCCCAACATTCATTTTGCTCAAGTCGACACCAAGTTTTATTGAGCCAGCGCTTCCGGGAAAGGTCTCCTGGTGCCTGTTTAGCCCAGAGGTTGTGTGTATCCTATAGCCATACTCAATAAGCTGTTTTTCGCGCAGTTCAGTATCCAGCGTAAACACGAGTTCTTTTTCGAAAGAACCTTTCGGGAAAACAGTGTCGCTGCCTTCTTTAGAGTACTTGTGTGAAACCGAATATATCACAGGCAAGCTCGAATTTGGATTCGCGTCATATCGCAACGACCAATCCTTCAGGGTGTTCCGTGATATGTTGACTGTCGAATTCAGCGGGAAATAGTTCGGCGCGGTAATTCGCACATCGTAGGATCCTGGGTACAGTTCGGTGAACGAGTACGCACCGTCTGCTCCCGTTGTTTTGGTAACACCATCAATTGTGATTTCCGCGCCATAAATAGGCAGAGTAGATATGTTCTTGCCATAAATGATGCCGGAAATATCGCCAACAGCGTCAACCGCACGCTTAATATTCACCCAAATCGGAATTGACAAACCACGTTTCGACGCAATACTAATACTATAGCCATTATACGAGCTTAATTCATCTCGTGTATCCGGCTTATACCCCCTGAGGATATAATTACCGTCCGCATTCGGCGACAGCCAAATATCATTGCCTTTGTTGCCGTCAATAACGGATAACCGGCTCAAATAGTCAGGAACGGGCATAGGGTTGCCTTGGCTGTCAAGCATCACGGCTTTTATCAAGATATCCGGTATTGTGTCAATACCCGCTTTTGTATCAATTTGCAATGTGTTCGGCGGACGTAAATTCGCCAAAGATGTACCCACCTCAGATAAATACCCTTCAAGCACAATAGGATTGATCGATAAAGCGGGCAAAACCTTAAATCTATGCGGCAGTTCAACTCCGCCCAAGCTTTTTAGCACATGCTGGCGCAGGTACATGTTAATACGATGCATTTCTGTCGGCGCATAGAACCCGTCCAAATCCTCCCAGTTGTCAACATATGTCAGAGGGATATAAAACGCATACCACAACGTCTCGCCGGGGGTAAGGGTTTCCCGGGAAGTATTGACAAATTGTTCGCCGTTCTTCTTGAAAATCTCTGTGATCTCCGCACCGGGCACATTGAGTCTTGGCATATAAACCTCGTTATCGCCCTCATTAGTGAGGCCGATTCTTACTGCGTAATCCTTACTTGCGTATATCGCGCTCTCAACTTCTATGTCAAGCACAAGTCCTTGTGCCCTGTTCACCACGATCGGCTTATCCGTAAGGAACCTAGCGTTGATCGGCTCGTTAAAAGAGGCAAGGAAACCGCTGAAATCAGCTGACAAATCGTATGAGCCGTCCTCGTCGCCCCGTAGTATCCAATGGATTTCCCTCGACTCCTGGCCCCATATCGTGCCGATATCAACCGCCGCCGCCTTCGATGTATTCGCAGTTGGTATGAGCGTTAGACCTTGAGGGAAATTCAAAGTCGCCATGCTGTGTTCGATGGCAAATTCCTCGTCTGCCATGTTTATCAAATGCAGCTTGACATCAAAGAATTCCTTGAGCCAAGATGCCTCGCCCGGAATACTTAGTATGAAAATAATTGGCTTGGCTGGGTCTTTCGTAGGAATGACGGTCGGATAAAAAGTTCTGCTTTCTCCACCACCGCCGGTATACCATGTAAAGCCGCCATTACCACCACCGCTCCAACCGGGGCCGTAAGATCCATTGCTATATGCCGGAATTTTTATGGTTTCCATGCCAAACGTGAGTTCGATTTCATACTTGAACACATTCTGGTTCGCTGGATCGTTTACGTCAATCCCAGCCGCCTTTATCTCGTCAAGAGTCATTCTATGCCACGTAAGCTCTCCGACGATAATATCGGACTTGGTTAAATTGAACGAATAGACGTCAGTAACATCTTTTATGACCTCGATTTGCCTTTTTGCTGGCAAATATTCATCCTTATAGACCCCGATAGTATATGAGCCAGGAAGTAGTTTTAACTCCAGCTCACCTCTAAAGTCTGTTGACAATACGGTCATGTCGTCTTGTCCCAGATTTATGTATACACCTGCATTCACTATGGGAACGCCCGTCTCGTCCATTACCCTGAACTTTGCCGTCCCAAAACTGCCGGCCTCATGAACAGTTATCGTTCGTTCGGCCGTATCGGTATTGCCGGCATGGTCGGCAACGGTCAATGAAACGTTATA
>Ga0099364_10007429_pt1 | contig 15646 bp, 14 predicted proteins | sample TergutTh196P3_FD_73070 | JGI IMG/M metagenome (GOLD analysis project Ga0099364, IMG submission 73070) | Microcerotermes parvus P3 segment gut microbial communities from Pointe-Noire, Republic of the Congo - Th196 P3 | ecosystem: Host-associated > Arthropoda: Insects > Digestive system > Gut ...
GTGATGCGATTTCAGAAACCTGCCGGATGCCGGCTAAAAATTAATCGGTCAATGTCCATTCTGTTTGTCGCTTACCGTCTCCGAGGATATTTTACCGGGATTACCGTAACGATTGTTACCCACTATGGGGCAAGCGCATCAAGTAGTTCCGCCTACAAGCCACTCCATTTGACGGGCATTTGCCACGACCATTCATTATAAAACAACGATTACAACAACCACTGCTTTACTGCTTATCAAAAGCCGGTTTAAAAATTGGCTGTAAGGGGGTCCGGGAAAAGCCTCTTGCCTGCGTCCAGCGCGGCAAGAGCTTTCATATCTTCATCGGTCAGTTCGAAGTCGAAGATATCGGCGTTTTCCGCCACTCTGGCTGGATGAATCGATTTTGGAATAAATATCCAATTTGATTGGAACTGCCAGCGCAGAATGATTTGCGCTACGGTTTTTCCCTTTTGGTCAGCCAGAGGCTGTAGCGCAGGGATCAATTTGTCCAGACTTCCTGACGTCAGGGGAGCATATGCTTCCATAGCAATATTATGCTGAGCACACCAGTCCATAAGTTTGCCCTGTTGGAACAGAGGGTGCCGCTCGACCTGATTCACCACAGGCATTATGCCGGTGGCGTCGTAGATAGCCTCAATATGTTCTGAATTGAAGTTGGATACGCCAATCGCGCGGACGCGGCCGGTTTCATACAGTTTTACCAAACGTTCCCAGGCTTTTACATAAAGACCGCGCCAAGGGCTGGGCCAATGGATTAAAAAAAGGTCCAGATAATCGGTGCCCAATTTCCGCAAGGTATCATCAAAAGCTTTTTCCACATCGTCTTGCAGGGGATTATCCAGCTTTGATGTAATGAACACATCTTCCCGCCGCCCGAATTTTTTTATGGCTGTTCCCACCATATCCTCGTTGTTATAACCTTCAGCGGTATCGATATGAAGGTACCCATTCTCAAAAGCGGCCTTTACCGCAGTTTCCAGTTCTTCCTTACTGTCCACTTGAAACACTCCCAAGCCCATCCGCGGTATTTCCACACCGTTGGCAAGGCGCAAAGTATCCCTTATGCTGCCGTATGTTTTGCTTCCCATTACATTACGCTCCTTACATAAAATTTGCTCCATACATAATCCGCTCAACAACCGCCGGCGTATTCCCGCCGGCGGTTGCAAAACAATCCAAATATGAACGGCCTTGTGCGACACTGTAAATAGATGACAGTATCAAGCTTATTATTATTCATCCAGTGGAATAATGTCAAATCCTTTTTTGAATTTTTCAACAGCCGACGCGGCGGTAATAACAATATTCGCCATAGGATTCATATCCGCGGAACGAACGACAAACTTGCTCACTTTTATGGATTCAACCATAAACTCATCTTGGGGCAAATATGTTTTCTTTTGATTTGGCAAACACTCATTAACTTGTTTAAAAAAATCTAAATTATGCTCCTCCGCTTCCTTTGCAATTATGAAGCTTTCGACTACCAATTCGCTCAATATTGTTCTGAGCACCTGCATGGTCGTAGGGATTCCTTTGCACAAAGCAAGGTCGACCTTAATACTGTCGGCAGGAATAGGATAACCCACATCGCATATCAATATGCTTTGTCCATGGCCGGTCGCCGCTACCTCAGAGGCAAGCTGTTGATTGAAAATCCCAGTCTTTTTCATACTATATTCTCCTTACTTAATTTATGAAACCTTCACTAATGTTTTTCTATGGCCGAATCAAAACCTTGTGGCTGTTTTTCCCCGAAATCACTTCTTCAAGGCCTTTGTCGTATTCATCAAGCGAAAAACTGTGAGAAACGAGATTTTTCACTTTCACCGTTCCGCTTTGAAGCGCTTGAATAGCTCTGTCAAAACAATGCGTCTGCGCAAAAGAACCAATCAACTTATACTCGTTTGAAAAAATATCATAAGGCTTGACTGAAATAGTATCGGATTCGTTGCACACGCCATAAACGACAATTTTGCTACCCTTTTTTGCATAGTCGAAGCATGACTGCAAAACGGCGGCGGACCCTGTCGCGTCAATTACGATGTCATATCCATTGGGCGCGTATGAAAGGATTTCGTCTTTGGCGTTGCCGGCGCCGTCACGCGCAATTTTAACGGTTTTAATACCAAGCTGATTTAGAACGTCCAGTTTAAACTGCGTAGGCGCCGCAACAACCAACTCCCCAACGCCGCCATGTTTCAAAAGTTGAGCTAATATAATGCCGGTTGGTCCCGCCCCGAACATCAATATATTGTCCCCCGGCTGCACGTCTATCATATCCATACCGTGAATTGCACAGGCCGTCGGTTCGGCAAAAGACGCTTCATCAAAACTGAGCGCGTCGTCAATGTGGAATACCTTGTCTTGATTAACAACAACATATTCCGCAAAGCCTCCGGGTCCGTTGCATCCAAGAGAATAAAAATTTTCACAATAAAGCGGCTGATTGCGTCTGCAATAATAACATTCGCCGCATAAAACCGTGTTGTCCGCGACAACCCGATCCCCGGTCTTAAAGGCGGTTACGCTTGCCCCAACAGAATGTATCGTGCCCGTAAATTCGTGGCCGGGCGTTAGCGGAAACCTGGAAAGAAATTCACCGTTGTGGATATGCACGTCTGTTTTGCATATCCCGCAGGCAACAACACGAATAATTACCTGATGCTCTTTGCACACAGGCATATCTGTTTCTTTAATGCTAAATATTTTAGGTTGAGTGTAAACCAAAGCTTTCATACCGTTTGTTAACCCCTTCATTTTTTCAATTTGCTTTGTAAGTAATTCCTGATTGCGCCAACTGCCATTTCATGGTCTTCTTCCTGGGTCAGTCCTGAAACGGTAATCGTACCCACAACGCCGACGCCTTTTATAATTATGGGAAACGCCCCGCCCGCGGGCGCATACTCTTTTAAACTCAAATTAAAGCGTTCTTCAAACCCGACCTTTTCTTCAAGCAGCAAAGTCCTGATATAGAGCGAGCTTCTGTAAAACCGGTTTACAACACGATTTTTTCGAATAATCCACTGCGCGTTATCGGGCGACGTTCCGTCAAATGCGTAATGAAACAGTTGATTATCGCATTTTGTAATATCAATGGCAACCTTGTGGTTTGCACTTTTAGCCATATCTATTAGAATCATGCCGATATCCAAAGCCGTTTCTGAAGAAAATACATCAAATACAAGCTCCTCTTCGAATTTTTCAAGATCGTTTAACAAATCCTTTTGATTGCCCATAAATATGACTCACTTTCTATTATCATCTGTTACAAGCACATTTTTAAAATGCTTAATACGTCGTCCTCATATAATTTCACGAATCCGCCTGCATGGCCGAACCGAACGCATTGTTTGGCCATAAGCTGTAGATTTTCCTCTCCGATTCCGACGTCCTTAAGCTTACTGGGGCCACCAATACTATTGAATAATTCGCGTACCTTTTTGGCTCCTTCCATTGCAATCTGCTCATCGCTTTTGCCCTGCGTATCAACATTAAAAACGCGTATGGCGAACTGCTTGAATTTAGAATAATCCGCTTTCATTACATATTCCATCCAATTTGGAAAGATAATCGACAATCCCGCGCCATGGGGAATATCATAAATCGCGCTCAATTCGTGTTCAATCCAATGAGACGCCCAATCCTGTTCTTTTCCAAGGCCGATTAAATGACTGTTTCCCATGGTCGCGCAAAACATGATATTTGCGCGGGCATCATAATCGCCCGGATTATCCAGAACCTTATACACATTTTCAATCAAAGTCAAAATAATTCCCTCGCTGAATCTGTCCAGCATGGGCGTTTCGGTTGTATTTGTAAAGTATTGCTCCAACACATGAATGATGATATCAATAACACCGTTAACAGTATGGTTTCTCGGAATTGTATATGTAAGCTCCGGGTCAAGGATAGAAAACTTCGGAAATATCGCGGGCCCGTAAACAAACAGCTTTTCTTTTGTATCCCATTTGCTGACGACAGAGTTGCCGTTCATTTCGGTTGCGGTCGCGGGCAAAGTGATTACTGTGCAAATCGGCAAAGCTTCTGTTACGTCTCCCTTTTTCTCAGCGTAATAATTCCAAACGTCGCCGTCAATACACGCGCCAATCGCGATTGCCTTGGCGCAATCCACAACGCTGCCGCCGCCTATTGCAAAAACAAAGTCCACGTTATTTTTTTTGCACAGCTCAACACCCTCATACACGGATGTGATTTTGGGATTCGGCTCAATATCTTCAAGAAGAAAAACTTCAATACCATTGGATTTTAAATCGTCGGTTATTTTTTCGTGCAAACCGGTTTCCTTAATCGCCCCGGCGCCGGTGCAGACCAACACTCGATTCCCGACTTTCTTAGCTTCTATTCCAGCCTGATTTACAGTCCCTTTGCCAAAAATAATTTTCGTTGGATTTTGATATTCAAAATTAAGCACAATTTTTCCTCGCTTTCGTAAAGATTGACGACAATGTGACAAGGGTTGCCAGACGAAAGTCCTGCTCGCGTCTGGCATTGACATAAATGTTAAATGTTAGCTTTTACTTAGGAAGAAATTCAGTCGCATTCTGTTGAAGAACCAATTTATAGGGAATATCATAGAGCTTATCGATCGATTCGCCCTTCGCGGCCTTGATGGCTACTTCAAGGGCTGTTTTTGCCTGTGTGACCGCATCTTGGAAAACTGTGCAGTCCAATCCGCCGTCGAGCACAGCCTGTACGGCGTCGGGAATCGCGTCAATTCCGCCCAGGATGATGCGCTTACTGTAATTAGAGCCTTGAATCGCCATCAGCGCACCCATAGCCATCTCATCGTTTTCGGCAAAAATAATGTCTACGTCCATTCCGGATTGCAAAATGTTTTCAACGGCCGACATGGCTTCCGCCCTTGACCAGTTGCAAACCTTTTCCGCTACAATTTCAATATCAGGGTATCCTGCCAGAATTTCATGGAGCCCTTCATGCCTGCGTATTTCCGGCGTGATTCCGGTCGGCCCGTGAAGAATGACCAGGTTGCCCTTTCCGCCTTCCAAACGCTTGCAGAGTTCTTCAGCCAGCATACGTCCGGAAACAATATCCTCAGAACCTACATAGGACGTCCTTAAATCTGTCGCTTCTGTCGCGGATGTGAGCTCAATCATGGGGATATTCGCTTTTGCCGCGGCCTCGACGGCAGAAACCTGCGCATCTTTATCGCCGGCATTCATAATGATTGCCTGACAACCTGCCTGTATCAGCGAGTCTACCTGCTCATTTTGCTTGACAGCGTCGTAATCGGCGTCCATGAACATGATTTCAACCGAATCGTTAAGGTTCATTTCATCCATATACGCATAGATTGCGTCTCTTTCGCTGGCATTAAATTCCCCGGATAACTGATAGAATGAAATACCGATTTTGATTTTTCCGTCCGCCGCAGGGGCCTGCTCGGGCGCTGCCTGGCTGCTCTGCTCAGACTGATTTTCTGCTGGTGCTGGCGGATTATCTGCCTGTGGCGTAGCGGTAGAGCCGCATCCGGCCATCATAAGTAACAACATAGCCAAAACGGTAGCAAAAATAATTGTCTTTTTCATTTTCTTCTCCTTGTTTTTTAATCTTTTGTTTTACTAACATTTTTATTAAACGGTTAACCATTCACCTCCCCCTCTATGGGGTTTCTGGCCCCATTATAAATATTTTATCAGCGCGAGGAACTCATCTTGTCAATCAACACCGAAGTAATTATAATAACGCCCTTTATTACTTGTTGCAGATAAGAGGAAACGTTCAACAAATCCAATCCGTTGTTTACAACACCAATAATCAGAGCGCCTACAACTGTGCCTATAATTATGCCTCTGCCACCAGAAAGGCTGCTGCCTCCTATTACACATGCCGCGATTGCATCCAACTCGTATCCCAAGGCAGCATTTGGCGTTGCTGAATTTGTCCTTGAGGATAGAATCAGTCCCGCGATTCCGGCGCATGTTCCAGTAATGATATACACGCCCATTTTGACCCCGGAAACGTTTATTCCGGAAGCCTTTGCGGCCATTTCGTTGCCTCCGACCGCAAACACATATCTGCCATATTTTGATTTATGCAGAATGACAGCTGTACAAACGACTAAAAACAACAAAATGAATATGGGGATAGGGACTCCGCCAAATAATCCCTGTCCGATATATTTGAACTGATCCGACAAATTAATAACAGGGCGCCCGTTTGTATACAGCATTGCAGAGCCGCGCACAATCGACGTCATTCCCAGCGTTACAATAAATGGGGCAATGCCGCTTTTGGATATGATGAAACCGTTTAAGCAACCAATGGTGCTCCCTATAATTACTGCGACTAAAATCGGGATAATCAGCGGATATTCCCCGGGATGTGCAAATGAAGCTGCCGCTATCCCGCACAAAGCAATCGTGGAGCTAACGGAAAGGTCTATGCCGCCAGTGATGATTACAAAAGTCATCCCTAACGCGATTACACAGTTAATAGAAATTTGCCTGAGGACGTTTAACGCGTTTGCCGTCGTGAAAAAAGTATTTGAAAGCAGCGATAAAGTAATAATTAAAATAACAAGGGCAAAATAAATGCCGTATTTGCTGAAAATAGAAAACAGATTGTTTTCCGATATTTTTAAACCTCTTACAGAAACTTTCTTATCCTCCGACATATATTTATGCCTCCAATACAAGTTTTACAGTTTAATAAGACGCGCATTTGATTATTTTTTCCTGAGTAGCCTCTTCAACGGCAAACTCTCCTGTGATTTTGCCCCCGCGCACAACAATAATCCTGTCGGAAACACCGAGTATTTCCGGCATCTCTGAAGAAATCATAATAATCGCTTTTCCCTGTTTGGTCAGATTATCCATTATATTATAAATTTCAGTCTTTGCGCCGACGTCGATGCCGCGGGTAGGCTCGTCTAAAATCAATATGTCCGGACTGGTAAGTAACCATTTGGATAAAACTACCTTCTGCTGATTCCCGCCACTTAGATTTTTTACAAATTGAGCCAACGAGGGGGTCTTAACCCGCAAAGCAGATATGATGTCGGTTACTTTTTGGATTTCTTTATTTTTCTTAACAAGTAAAAGCTTATTGCATATTTCACTCAAATAGCAAATTGAAACATTTTGTTTAACAGGCAGTTCAAGGAACAACCCAAACTGTTTTCTGTCCTCAGTAGCAAGTGAAAGCTTGTTTTTAATCGCGTCAGCCACATTATTTATTGTGATTTTTTCGCCGGACTTGTAAATTTCCCCCGCATTGGTTTTGCGCAACCCAAAAATGCTTTCAACAATCTCTGTTCTGCCCGCCCCCATCAATCCTGCGATTCCTAATATTTCACCTTTTTTAACGTTAAAACTGATATCGTCGAAAACGCCTTTGCACGATAAGTTTCTAACTTCCAGAGCTATTTCATTGCCGATTTCTCTTTTTGATTTTACAAAATAATTTTTCAAATCTCTGTTTATCATCATTGTGTAAAGCATATCGCGAGTCATTTCAGACGTCGGTTTGGTCCCGATATACTCGCCGTCCCTTAACACGGTTATTTCGTCGGTAATCTTATAAATCTCATCCATTTTGTGAGAAATATAAATAATGGCAATATTCTTCTTTTTCAAAGAGGATATTATGTTGAAAAGCATTTCAACTTCCGCTTCGGAAATAGCGGAGGTAGGTTCGTCCATAATGATTAAATCTGAATTATACGAAACAGCCTTTGCAATCTCCACCATCTGTAAACGCGCAACGCTTAAATTAGACATCTTTTCCTTTGGGGATATACCCTTAATGCCAAGGCTTTCAAACAAATCGGCCGTATTTTTTATTAATTTGCCGTCGTTTATAAAACCCTTTACTTTGATTTCGGGTTCACGCCCTAAAAATACATTGTCACATATCCTCATGTCCATAATGGAACTAAGCTCCTGATGTATCATGGAAATTCCCAAATTAAGGGCCTGGTGAATGCTTGAAATATTTACGTGCTTATCGTTGAATATTATTTCTCCTTCATCTGCATGGTAAAGCCCAATCAACACTTTCATAAGTGTTGATTTGCCGGCGCCGTTTTCCCCAACAAGGGCATGAACCGTTCCTCTTTTTACCATCAGGTTAGCGCCACTTAGCGCTATTACGCCTGAAAACCTTTTCTTAATGCCTTTCATTTGAAGAATATAATCACTCATAATTTGCTCCCCATATTTTAAGAATACGTGGAAATCCACTTAAAAAGCGGGTCCCGGTCCTTTATAATCCTTTCCAAAAGGCATCTGGAAAGGCTCTTCATACGGGCGGAACGGCACCATCGCCGCAATTTCATTCAATTTCTTTAAAATATCTTTTGACAAAGGCCCTTTCTCAATGACGCTAATGTTTTGCAGCACTTCTTCTTCGGAACGCGGCCCCATCAAAACGCAAGAGATATCAGGATTGGAAATCACAAACCTGAGCCCGATTTCAGGCGGCGACATCTGTATTTCATCTAAAAATTTGTAAAACTCTTTGTATTGCGCACGCCTCGGAGAACTCAACCATTTCGCTCCATTATTAACTTCTTCGTCATACCTGCGCGCCAGAGCGCCCTGCTGAAGAGGGGAGCCAATGATAATCCCCATGTTTTGTTTAACGGCCTCAGGCAGTACTTCTATTTCCGCTTCACGCCAAAGAGGGCTGTAATTAAACGCCGTCAACACTACGTCGAAATGCTCCGAACGAATAATTCTAGCCAATTCATATGCCGTAGTCCCTCCTATACCAAGGAACTTTATCACTCCGTCTTTCTTTAATTGTTTAAGGAGCTCTAAAACAGGGCCGTTAAACTCGTCCCAATCTGTCCACCAATCGTATTCTCCGGGACGGTCAGGTTCATGTATTATCATTATATCTATTTTGTCGCGGTTTAGTAATCTCAGACTCTCCTCGACCGATTTCATAAGGCAATCTTTGTCCTGAGGATAAAAAGGTTTTGGGCGCCCCCCAAGCTTTGTGGAAATAATCAGGGGTTCTTGCGGATTGATTTCTTTTAATATTTTACCCAGTACTTCCTCGCTGTTAAAATACGCGGGGGCGGTATCGATAAAATTGATTCCACCAGCCAGCGCGGCCTTAACCGCCCCTTTAGACTGCTCATAATCCCCTCCTAAAGACGATGTGAACAATCCGCCCAGCGACAGTTCGCTGATTTCTATCCCGCTTTTCCCCAAATACCGTTTTTTCATTCTATCTATCTTCCTCTCTTTCGTTATGTTAGAACCAGAACTGGCATCTGCATACATTTTTCAATTTCCTGCTCAGTTGGCATTGCGCAGATAGCGCCGCTGCGGGTTGTCGTTATGGAACCGGCCGCATTGGCGTACCGCACAATGTCTGCCAATTCTACCGCGGACATGTCTTGAATCTCTTTCAATGATTTGCCTCGTATCCGATATAGGCATGCACCGAGAAAACTGTCCCCCGCTCCTGTTGTATCAACGGTTTTGACCTCATATGTGGGAACGAAGCCACTGGCTGTCCGGGTGTAAAAGCCGGCTCCTTTCGCGCCCATAGACACCAAAACAAGGCTGCAGCCTGATTCCATCAGTACTTCCGCAGCTTCACGGCTATCATGACGTTCCGTCAGCAGAGGGAGCTCCTCCTCTGATATCTTGATAATGTCGGCCAGTTTTGCGCCTTCCTTCATCCAATAGCAGGCGGTTTCTTCGTTTTCCCACAACAGTGGGCGGTAATTGGGGTCGTAGCTAATAATCTTGCCCCGCCCCTTGGCGTGGCTTACCGCGTAAAGCGTTGCATCCCTTGCAGCTTCACCAGTCAGCGATAAGGAGCCAAAATGGAAAACATCGCTGTCATCAATCAGCTGGATATTGACGTCTTGTCTGGTGATGAGCTGGTCTGCGCCCGGGTTCCGGTAGAAGCTAAAGGAACGGTCGCCATTGCTGTCCAGTTGGACAAATGCAAGGGTGGTGTTGGCTTCTACGGTTTGTATAAGGCCACTAATATGGATTCCCAAGCCGGCCAAATATTGCTTCAGGAAATCGCCAAAACCATCCTGCCCCACCATGCCGATAAACGCGGTATCGCCTCCAAGCTTTTGGACGGCGGCCAGCATATTCGCAGGGGCCCCTCCCGGATTGCAGGTAAAGAGCGGCAATCCTTCGGCAGATACACCTGCGGGGGTAAAGTCGATGAGTAATTCACCTAGCGCGGTTACAAGCATTCATACGCCCCCTCACAGCCTCTGGTAAAACTAAATATGTTGTATCCCGTAATGGAGTTATAAAATTATAGCCAAGACCCATATTTCGAAATTTTCACAACCGACTTTACGATATTGATTTTGTTGTGGACGCTTTCATCCATAGCGTTTTGGATATCATCAAAATCATAAATATTGGTAACGATATCTTTCAGGTTTACCGCGCCGCTTGCAACCGATTCAATTGCCATGGGATAAATATGACGGTAGCGAAAAACGGTTTTGAAAGTGACTTCCTTGTCAAGCGCCAGACTCATAGGCAGGTTCATCATACCGGACTGGCTGTACCCCACCAATACAATGTTCGCGCCTTTGCGGCACATCTGTATCGCCTGTGTGGCGGCCGCTTCCATACCGGCGGTTTCAATAACAAGGTCACAGCCGCCGTCCGTCAGTTTGCGAACCTCTGCCGCTACATCCTGCTGCGCGGCATTGATAACACCTGCTGCGCCAAGCTCCAACGCCTTCTCAAGACGCTTGGACGCCACATCGGTGACATACACCCTGGATATCCCCATTGCTTTCAGCGCCATAAGGGATACAAGGCCAATACATCCGGCGCCGGTGACTACGGCAACTTGTCCCGCTTGTGCGCCACCCTGCATCGCCGCATGAAACCCAACGGCCAACGGTTCAATTAAGGCCCCTTCCAAGGTGCTGACATTGTGAGGAAGCTTAAAACACAGGTTGGCTTCGTGTGCGACATATTCCTGAAAGACGCCGCTAACGGGAGGGGTCGCAAAGAAAATCACATCCGGGCAAAGGTTATAACGGCCTGTGCGGCAAAATTCACATTGCCCACAGGTTTTTCCGGGTTCAAGCGCTACTTTATCGCCAACTTTCAAATGGGTCACGTCCGAGCCTGTTTCAACAATCACACCGCCCGGCTCATGGCCCAGAACAAATGGAGGCTCAACAACATAGTCGCCAATCCGGCCGGTTTCGTAATAGTGAAGATCGCTGCCGCAGATTCCGACATACTCCAGCTTGACAAGCACTTCATTTGCTTTAGGTGTTGGGATCACCAACTCTAAATAGCCCATTTTACCGATTCCGTTCATTACCGCTGCTTTCATAATTCCTTCCACAGTGCCCTTCCGTTTCTACATATATTAAATGATTTATATAAATGACTTTACTAAGAATATAGCATTGATTTTTAGTACCGTCAATAGCATTTATGCAAAATCAGGCGCTTGCACATATTAAAGTGTATATTATTATGAAAAATGACGAAAACCAAGATTTTGGCGCAAATGATTTCAGGGCAATCGCTTTAGAGAAAGGATGCAGTAAAAACCGTAAAAATCTGTACAATATAAATAAAGGAAGTAGTACAGATGAGCGGAATAGTAGAAATATTCAAGAGTCTACCGGATCCAAGAAGGGGAAATGCCAAACAGCATAAGTTAGAGGACTTCCCATAGCGATACTGGCAATATTGAGTAATTGCGAACAATTTACAGAAATGGAGTTATTCGGATTAGAAAAATCGGCATGGTTAAGCACCTTTCTGGAATTAACTCATGGCATCCCATCCCATGATACATTCGGCGACATATTTGCGGCACTTAACCCTCGTGAAGTTCAAAGATGTTTTATGGAATGGGTAGAAACGATAAGAGAAAAAATCAGCGGAGAAGTAGTGGCAATTGATGGTAAACCGATATGCGGTAGCAAAGATATAGCCAAAAACAAGCATGCTGTACACATAGTAAGTGCATGGGCATCAGAAAACGGCTTGGTACTCGGTGAGCTTGCAACAAGCGAGAAAAGCAACGAAATAACCGCGATACCAGAGTTATTAAAGCTCCTGTATCTGAAAGGCTGTATAGTGACAATCGATGCGATGGGTACACAAAAAGACATTGCTAAAGCAATTATTGAGCGTGAAGCCGATTATGTTTTGGCGGTAAAAGAAAACCAACCGGCACTGTATAGCGACATATCGGAATATTTTGCAAGCGAAATAGTCGGATGCGTTTGGGTAACTCGGCGGAAAATGTCAATGTATTTCGACATCTTGCCATTAATCTTATCCGTAATGAAAAATCTTCAAAAGGTAGTTTAAACCTCAAGCGCAAACGTTGTATGCTTTCTCAAGACTATTTGTTAAAAATTATCGGAGGTTCATAAGCGATTGCCCTATAAATGATTTAATGTTAACTTGCATTACTTAGTAAAATGATTTAACATAAGAGGATAAGATTATATAAGGGATGATATTGAATATGGCAACAAACAACAAAGACAAAATAGACCTTAGAAAGGTAAATCGGAACCGTGTTTATCGGTTGATTTATCAGGAGGGCGCGGTTTCCAAGCCTGAAATAGCGCAAAGGCTTGGAATTAGTCTGCCAACGGCAATACAAAACGTGAAACTTCTACAAAAGGAGGGCTTTTTGCAAGAAGGTAAGTCTATGGAATCAACGGGAGGAAGAAAGGCGGTAGCCGTAACCCTTACAAAAAATGTGCGGTATTCTATTGGTATTGACATCACGCGCAATCACATCAGCGCCGTCATCATAAACCTGAAAGCAGAGGTAATTGCTTCAGAACAAATAAATCGCGCCTTTGAAAACGCCACGGAATACTATGCGGATATTTGCAATATTATGAATCAAATGATAAATCAGTCTGGCATTGACCCCCAATGTATTTTGGGGGTGGGCTTTTCGGTACCCGGCATAATGAGCAAAGACGGCCAGCTCCTCATTTATTCGCATGTGTTAAATGTATCTGGGGTGTTATGCGCGCAGTTCAAACAAAACCTCCCTTATCCTGCCATATTGTGCAACGACGCCAACGCTGCCGGTTATGCGGAGATTTGGTCTGACCGAAAGAACAAGAACGCGGTCTATCTGTCTCTTAGCAATTCTGTCGGCGGCGCGGTGTTATTGGATGAGGACTTGTATTATGGAAAAAACCAGAGGGCCGGGGAGTTTGGGCATATGACCTTGGTATCGAATGGCCTGCCTTGCTACTGCGGCCGCAAAGGGTGCGTAGATTCCTATTGCTCCGCACAAGCTTTGTCGCAACATGCGGGGGGAAACCTGCGGAACTTTTTTGAACGATTAAAAAACGGCGAGGAAAACCTGAGGATTGTTTGGCAGCAATATCTTGGCTGGCTCGCTGTTGTAATTAATAATTTAACGATTTCCTTTGACTGCAATGTGATTCTTGGCGGATATTTGGGTGAATATCTGGATGAATATCTGGACGACTTGCGGGATATGGTTTTGGAGATGACTACTTTCGCAGGAAATGAAACGTATGTATCCGTATGTAAATATAAGCAGAACGCGGCGGCAGTAGGAGCCGCGCTGCAGTTTATACGCCCATTCATTGAAAACGTCTAAACCGGGGAAAAGAATTGACAACCCGCTGCACTTAAGAAAATTTTTCTTGAGTGCAGACTATATTATCACAAGCTCCTGAAATTAACAATATTTGCATAAAACTTTATACTTAAATTTATAAAATGGTCGAATGCAAATTGAAGTGCAATACCTGTCCATGTTGGCGTCTTCGTTGACGCCGTTATTTAAACTTGTTAGGCGCGGTACCCCCTTATTACGGGCGTGCTGCGCTATTTTTTATTCGCAAAAATTTAAAAAAATAAAATATTGCGATAATCAAGCCGATTATCGGCTCTTGTAAAAACCTCAAGATTGCAAACCTGAAAATCTATGATATACTAAAATTGTTCTCTTTAGGTATGAGTGCGCGGGGCTTGCTCCGCTAGGTATGAGTGTGAATTCCCGGGGGTAATTGTGCCCTTTTGCGGATTCAAACGACGATACGATTAAAATAATTGAATACTGACTAAAAAAAGACTGTGATATCCATAACGGATTGTCGCGGTCTTTTTGCGTTTAAATGACGATTTTGAGGGTTCAAATCCCCGTAAGCGCGGAAGAAAGCAAATGGCGGCCAAGCATTTGCTCGTGTAAAATAGGCGCCGATTTGTTTCGGCAAAAATTTGGAGTTTTGATTTTGTACCTGTTTGGCAATGGCAGGTGTCTTGACCGCATAATGCGGCGCCCATGTGGATGGGCTCCGCACGGTCGGGATTCATCGTAAGGGGACGCATGGCGAGCGTTCCCGGGTGGGGTAGCCGGAAAGTTCACTCCGCCGGCTGCTTCCACATCGAATTTTAAGGCGGTAGCAAAACGCCTGCAACAATTGTTGCGCCTGTTCAATACAGGAATTGTCCGGATTCAGCATGGGTCTCTCGTCAACCGGCGAGTTTAAAAATCAAAGTGCGACTGATTCCGGCAAGGCGTTCTCCGTGGAGCATGATTGCTCCGGCCTTTTCCAAAGGCTAAGACGGAATATGGTACTCAACAAGGCTATTTCTGAACGAGACAGGGTAGGTGCGGTTTGAATTATAAGCAACCTACTGCCACAAAAAGCATGTAACAATAAGCTTTTTAAAAACTCGTTCGGTGGTTATCCGGGGTCCTTTCGGTAGAAACGAGATAGAAAGGGTCTACTTCCACGGGATAACTGCGCCTTTTTGAATAGAGTAATAATCCAACTATTCGGGAGGTATTTATGGTCAATAAAAACATTTACACAAACCTGCTTATACAATTCGAGAAGATTTTCAAACACAACCGGCAAGGCAGCTACAAAACCAAGCAGCGGTATTCCGAGGCGTTCAAACGGTTTCTTGTATTCCTTGCGGAAAATTATCGGCTTGAGCGCATTGCCGATATTGCTCCGAAGCATGTTGCGAATTATGTCGCACAGCTTGAAGAACAATGGAAATCGCCTGCATACATAAAGACCGAGCTTTCGGCGATTCGGTTCTTTCACGACCAGATTCCACTGGCAAGGCACAGCTTGCCAAATAACGCAAAATTAAACCTGCAGAAGCGGCAGTTTAGGCAAAAAGACAGGACATAGAGTGATAGTGAATACGGCGGGCGAGGCCGGGTTCTTCCGCAAAAGCCCGTACAGCTTATCTAGCAAACAACACCCTAACCCTAAGCAAGTCAATCTTAGCCCGGCCGTACATCATGCGTTTGATGGCTTTGATTTTATTATTGATACCTTCAACAAATCCATTGCTCATCTCAGATGGCACAGAGTTATTGATTGCATCTATATCTTGTCGCAGTCCGCCGGCGAAGGACTTTAGTGGGCTAAGTTGGCTTGCTGAGTATTTTTCGATAAACTGCTCTAACAACGAAATGCTTTTATCATCATAGATTTCACGGAAATCAAGAATGCATTGACGGATTTCGGATATTTTGGGGTATTTGTCCAGAATGTAATCTATATCGGCAGGGGCAATCTCTTTACCGGACCATAAGTGCCGTATCAAATCAGTTTTCGAGACATAATGCCGGGCAGGTTTAGACCGAATTGTATTGACCATAACTC
>Ga0099364_10007430_pt1 | contig 15645 bp, 10 predicted proteins | sample TergutTh196P3_FD_73070 | JGI IMG/M metagenome (GOLD analysis project Ga0099364, IMG submission 73070) | Microcerotermes parvus P3 segment gut microbial communities from Pointe-Noire, Republic of the Congo - Th196 P3 | ecosystem: Host-associated > Arthropoda: Insects > Digestive system > Gut ...
CGGAAAAGTTGTCGCGGCTATAGTCGTCGTTCCACCCCACAATCAGCACCATGTGGTTGACCTCGCGATTGTAGCCGTTGTAAAAATACGCCGACGCGGCGGCGTTGTAGTACAGGGATCCTCCCGTGCCGGAGGTGGTATTGCCGTCCCAATACATGGACGCCCCAACTGAACCGTAGCGCATAACCGCGTCCTTTACAACGCCGTTAATGCTCTCGTTTTTTGTGTCGTCACTGAGGAAGAGTACGTTTTCCACGGTGTAATTTTTCGTCTTAGACTGGGTAATACTCAAATTGCGCAGGGGCAAAAGATTTGAGTTATAAGGGTCTTGTGATTCCGCAACAGTGCCGCTGAGGGTCGTGCCGCGCATAAAATACGCTGTGGAATATGAGCGATTGCCGCCATCGCCAGGTTCGCGGTCAAAGCCCTGAAGGTTGTTGCCGGAACGATTACTCGTGGCGTATGCCTTGTGCAGTTCGGAAAAATCCTGCTCGCCCAAACCGTTTTTCAGCATATTCGCCTCTACCGCGCCATACATGGCAAACGCCCAACATAAGCCATTTTGCCCCTGATTTTTCACGGAGGAAATCCAACCGTATTCCCGTGAGTCCCAATAGGCGGGCATTGCCGTTCGATTCATTTTGGGTTGAGGATAGCCTAAATCCAGTTCCTCGGGGATGATGCCATTGATGAACTGTTTTGGCGGCGGTTTGTTTTCGGCTTGCTCTAACGCCCAAACGTCCAGAGCGCCACCAAAAATACTTAAGAGTATTACCAGTGCAAGGAAAATACTAGCTAGCTTTTTCCAATACGTGAGAAAAATCTCACGCTGTGTTTTCACTAAGGTTTTATGTTCCATCTTTTGCCTCTTTCTGTTTAGGGCGTGGTGGTCTATGGGGGTATTATAGCAGAAATCAGCGGCGGTTACAACACACTTGCAAAAATTACAAAAAAATGCTATACTATGTGAGCTCGTTGTTTCGGCGAGTCAAAAGATTTCTATCTCACAGCGCGGGGTTCGCACGATGGCGCGCCGCGAACCAGGTCAGGCAGGGAACTGAGCAGCCTTAAGCGGAGTGTGCCAGGCGATGCGTTTCGCCCCGCGTTGTGAGACGGGAATCTTTTTTGTTGTGTAGAAACAAAATATAAGACGGCGCACTTTCCTAATAAATGTGATAATGTTTTCTATAGTTGATTTAGGAGTGGACAAATAGCGCAGAGTATGATATAACATAAACATGAAAAAAACAACGATAAACGAGGCGCGCCGCTGCCCTGAATACGGCAAGGCGGAAAATCAGGTGAATGCGGGAAAAACCGCTCAGGAACCCAGACGATGCTTTGTCGCGACTGCAAAAAATACTACACGCTCGACCCAAAAACGCGTGCTTACTCGGAGGAAATCCGGCAGCAAGCTCTAAAAATCTATTATGTCGGAGCTAGCGGATGAGGCGTTGGCAAAATTCTTGGCATGAGCAAAGCAAATGTGTATAATTGGATTAAAAAAACGGCTCAAAACCTCAATAAAATTACCAATATTTGGAATTGGACGAGCTGTATTGGTTTGTCGAGCGCAAAGCCAAAACCAAAACTCGCGATAACGTTTATATCATGACGATGATCAGCCCGGAACCTAGGCAGATACAGGCTTTTTGCGTCGCCCGCGACAAGTGTGCATGGCGCATTCAGGAGATTGTGGACAATGCGCCAAAGGCTGAAAAATACTGTACAGACGGCTATCTGGGCTATATTGATGTGGTTTATCCCGGCAAACATATTCGCAATGTACGCAACAAAAATGACACATTTACAGTCGAGGGCGTGAACGCCGATTTGCGGCACTATATTCCCATTTTAAGGCGGCGAAGTCGTTGTTTTCCCAGGAAGCTTGAAACTTTGCGAGCTGTATTAGAGGTTTTTGCCGACGCTTACAATCGGTTCGGTGCTGCGAAAGCGAAATATCGGCTCGGCCGTGACCCTAATTCCCGCGAGTTGCCTTTTTCAGTTTTGGACTTTTTATAATGTGCGCACTGTGTCCGCTCCTCGATAACACAACTGTTTGCGTATTTACTGTTTTTATGCTATAATTGTGCTGTGTAAGTCGAAATCGAGAATTTGACGAACTGGAGACACAACTCATGCCAAAATTCACCCCCAACAAACCCTTTGTCATCATGCAAATTGCCGATGTCCAAGACGGTCCTGAAATCGCTGCAGATACCCTGAAGCTCATTGCCGCCGCGTTGGACAAGACGAGCCCCGACATTGTCGTTCTCACCGGCGACCAAGTTCATGGGCTGAAATCACCTTTCCGGGACAAAAAAAACGGCGCGGAGCGGATGCGCGGAGCGTTACACCAACTACTGAAACCCATCGTTGAGCGGGGAATTGCTTTCGCGCCGACTTTTGGAAATCACGACGCTCAAGGTCTGCCTGCGGAAACGGGCAAGACGGCACAGATGAGTTTTTATAAGGAATTGCAGAACTGCCTCGCACCCAGTGTTGACGGTGATTGCGGTACATATTCCATCCCCATCCAGTCCAGTGACGGCACGAAAACCGCGCTGAATATCTACATAGTTGATTCCGGCAGTTCTGTTGGCGCGGGCTATGAGCCTGTGAAACCAGAGCAGTTGGCGTGGTATCGCCGTCAGCGGGACGAGTTGGCGTTACAAAACGGCGCTCCCGTGCCTTCCATGGTTTTTCAGCACATTCCTGTGCCGGAGTATTACGATGTCCTCTTGCCTGCCAATAAAAAGGATGAGGGCGCCATACGGGCTTTTCGCAGTTTTAATGGCTATTGGACGCCCAATATGGACAAAATTTACCAATTTGACTACATGGAGGAGAGTTGCTCCTGCCCTGACGAGAATACCGGCGAGTTTGACGCACTGACGGAAAAAGGTGAGGTTTTCGCTATGTCTGTGGGTCATGACCACAAGAACAGTTGGGCGGCGCGGCACGACAGGGGAGTTCATCTTGTCTACTGTCCTGGTGCGGGATTTAACACATATGGTGCAGGGATTGACCGCGCTGTGCGGATTTTTGAGTTTGATGAGGATAATCCTCGCGACTTCAGAACCTACACCCTGCGCTACCGCGACATTGTCGGCACAAAGGTGGAGAAGCCCCTGAAAGATTACATAAACTCCCATTCGCCCACCAACGTGAGCGAGGGCATTGAGTTGGGCTTTAAAATTCTGGGCTTTTTGTTTGGGTTGGCGGCAATTGCGGCGGAGTTAGTTTGGCTGTTTGGGAGGTGACATTATGCTAAACAACACTCTGTGGATAGTGGGCGTATTTTTGATACTTGCCTTAGCAAAATTACTTCGATTTTGGTTCAAAAAGACTAAAGGTTCTCGCGGCGAGGGTCAACTAGTAAGGCGGCTCAAAAAACTGCGTGGTGAAAAAAGAATTCTGCGCAATGCCTACGTTCCAAGCACAGGTGGAAAAACAAAGGAAATTGATGTGCTGCTGATTGCCAATTCTGGTGTATATGTGTTTGAAATGAAGAATTACAGCGGATGGATTTATGGCAGTGAATGCAAGGAAACTTGGACACAAACCCTAGCGGGCGGCAAGGTAAAGAACAAGTTTTATAATCCTGTTTGGCAAAATCATAACCATATAAAGGCTCTAAAATCTTACATTGGGGTTTCCGATGAGGATTTACCTATCCACTCTATAGTAGTTTTCGGCGATGATTGCCGCCTCAAAAACCTGACCCTTTCGGGTAATACACCTGTTATACAGTTGAAATCTGTAAACCGCGCCGTGTCTGAAATTGCAAAAAGATATAGTAATAAACTTCCAAGAGTAGAGTCCGTGTATCAAAAACTTTTGCCACTCACTCAAGTGACGAAAAAGGAAAAAGTCGCTCACGTAAAAAACATTAAAACAACAATTGATAAACGTGAAAAAAGCATAGCTAATAAAATTTGTCCGCGCTGCGCCGCGCCGCTAGTGGAACGCACTGCCAAAAAAGGCGCCAATGTGGTAAATCGCTTTTGGGGTTGCTCAAATTATCCCAAGTGCAAGTTCACAACTAGCGTCAAGCAATATTAAGGAAAGCAGGTGACATCATGGTAAACAACACACAAACATTTGAAACGCCCGCCCAAGTTGGCAAATACGGCGAGGACTTGCTCCATCAAGAGTTGCTATTCAACCTGCAATCTCTGCCAGGGGAAAAGTACATTCTGCGCAACCTCCTTATCCCGACCAATGGCGACGTTCACACTACCCAAATCGACATGATATTTTTTCACTCTAGCGGTATTTACGTGTTTGAATGTAAATACTGGGCGGGAGTTGTCTACATCAACAGCGCAGAGGGCGATTGGCGGCAGACTTTTTCCGACAAGAGCAAAAACAAATCATATACAAGCCCTGTAAAGCAAAATAAAATGCACATAAAATGGCTGAAAAAATTTCTCGCTGAAAAGGGATTGACGGGTCTGCCGATTCATTCTATTGTTGCCTATGGCGGATCATGCGAGCTCAAGAATTTGGAAAGAATCAAAAATTACCCTGTCACAATTTGCCGCATAGAGAACGTGCCCCAGGAAGTCATGAAAATTGCCAAAAAGAAACAGCCACTGCACAAGCGGGTATGTCAGGCGCTATATCCATTTTCTTCCTACGTCCTGACAGAAAAGGACAACGAGGAGCATGACGAACGTTGTAAGACCTACAGCAACACGCCGCAAACGCCATCCATTGCCTTTGTCCCCCCGCCATCCGTCACCTTTGATGCGTTTTGGCGGGAGTTTTCTGAGGGGTTTGTTGTTTCTTAGGGGAAGCTTGTTGAAAAACTATCTTTGCTTTTTCAACATCGCCTAGAGAGAAATTAATGGATACCTCTCGCTGTCTGGCATGGCGGAGATTCTCAGGGTGGGCAACCCTGTCTTCTATAGGAAACATGAATTGTGGGACGTTTGTAATTCTACCACCTCATTTCTGAATCCTCACTCCTGAATCCTGAACCACGCCCACTTGCAAATTTACCCGCTTTCTGCTAAAATATATCCACCACCAAAAAGTTAGGGGAGCGACATGGCAAACACCTACATAGGCAAGGAAAATCGACTTGAAAGACGCGTTAAGGGGCTTTTTACCGAAAATGCCTACTGTTTTTTGGCGTTTGGAATCACTGCACTTCTTATGCTCGTGGTGGCGATGTCCGCAAACCTGATCCCTTTCGGCAACGACACCGACGGACACTTCACCGTCCTGCGCATGGATTTATACCACCAATACGGTCCTCTTTACGCCGAACTTTATGACCGCGTTGTCGGACTGAAAAGCCTTGTTTTCTCCTGGAACACAGGGCTTGGCGGCGGCTTTTTGGGCAACTTCTATAACTATGTTTGCAGTCCACTTACTCTGGTGACCCTCCTTTTGGGGCGTGAGTTGGTTGTGGAGAGCATCTCCCTGATAATCCTCCTCAACGCGGCTTGCTCCGCGGCAGCGTTTACGTTCTACCTGAAAAAAGCCCGGGGCGTTCACAGCGCCGCAAGCGCGGGCTTCGGCATACTTTACGCCCTGAGCGGGTGGTTCATCGCATACTACTGGAACGTCATGTGGCTGGACGGCATGACCTTGCTGCCCTTGGTCGCACTGGGCGTGGAGCAGGTGATCGGTCTGCGCTGTTTCAACGAGCGCGGCGAAGCCGCCGCACCCGCACCGCGCAAATCCTCTTGGTTGCTTTTTTCCCTGTCCATGTCCCTGTTCACAAGCTACTATATCGGCTACATGAACGCGATTTTCGCGGCGGTTTATTTCTTTGCCTATTATTTCGCTCACCACTCTTTAGAAGAGCTTTCCGTGGAAAAGCTGCCTGTCCACACAACAAAAACGGGATTCACATATACCCTGGGTCTTGACAAGCTGCGCTACAACCTCTTTTTACGCACAGGCACACGATTTGCCCTCACAGGACTTGCCTCGGGGGGGCTTGCGGCATTCGCACTATTGCCCGTATGGTACACTCTGAAATACAGCGCTGCGACGGGATCCACATTTCCCCAAAAACTGGAATTCCCCAATAAGATTTTCGACTTTATTTCCAATCACTTCGCTAGCTTAGAGCCAACAATCCGCTCAAGCGGCGACGACGTTCTCCCCAATGTCTACGCGGGAGTAGCAGTCTTGCTCCTCGTACCCCTGTTTTTGTTCGCAAAAAGGGTCAGCTCCCGTGAAAAAGTGGCGTACTGTGCCCTTTTGGCGTTCATGTTCCTGAGCATGAACACCAACATCCTAAACTATGTGTGGCACGCCTTTAAGTTCCCCAACGACCTGCCTTTCAGGTTTTCCTTTATCTATTCCTTCATCCTGCTTATAATCGCCTTTAGGGCGTTTCAGAACATCAAGGACTTCGGTAAGCGGGAGCTCATCACAGTAGGTGCCGGGCTGATTATGTTCATCGTCTTTGCCCAGGCACTGGGGAGCAAAAACTTCGGCGAGCGCACCATATGGATAACCCTAGCCTTTGGAGTGGTGTACATTATCGTGTTCGGACTTCTGCGCCGTAAAGAGAGCAGTCACGTCGCGGTCAGGGGCGTTACCATCTTCCTGTTGTGTGTTTTTTGTGCCGAAGCAGCGATTGCCAGTACCGCCCACTACGAAATAACCCAGCGCAAGGTGAACTTTGCGGGGGACAGACCCGAATTTGTTGAGCTAAAGAACCGGCTTGACAAGCGGGAAGGGACGGATATGTACCGTATGGAGCTTTCCTATATCCGCGCCAGAATGGAACCCGCCTGGTTCGGATATAACGGCGTGTCCACTTTTTCCTCCATGGCGTACGAAAAAACAAGTAACCTGCAAAGCTATTTGGGGATGCACTCCAATTTCATCAACAGCTATACCTATAACCCCCAAACCCCCATATACAACGCCATGCACGCCCTGCGCTATGTGGTGTTTAACAATCGCGCCACTGGGCGCCCCGAGCCAAACAAGCTTTACTATCAGTATGTGGATCATGAAGACAAGTTTCACGCCTATGAAAATCTCTATTCACTCCCCGTCGCCTTTGGGGTTTCAGGTGAGATTAACGAGTGGCTGCCCAACGACAACAAGGACAGCGACCCTTTCAGTGTTCAAAATGATTGGTTTGCCTATGCCACAGGAGAGGACTACCCTCTGACAAAGTATGAGGTTGACCAGATTTTGTACAACAACATCTCCTCCCTGCCCTATGACTACGACACCACCAGTCTTTCTTTTGACAAAATTGTTGATGCTAATGAAGCGAGTATCACTGTGACATACACTGTTCCCGCCACCCAAAACGTCTATATGTACGCAAAAACCGACTACATCAACCTGAACCACTTGGACACCGTCAAGGTAACGAGCAGCGACGAGGTTTTGGACTTCAACTATACAATCACCGACAAATATGTGTTGGATTTGGGCGAGTGCAAAGAGGGAACGGTCCTCACTTTGGAGTTCACAATTGCGGCGGACGCGGCGAAAAAGAGCGGGCTTTATACCTTTTACGTCTACGGACTGGAACACGACATTTTCCAGACGGGCTTTGAACGTCTGCAATCGGCGGCAATGAACGTCACAAGCTTTGAAGAAACTGCCATCGAGGGCAAAATCACACTTGATGAAAACGGGGTATTGTTCACCTCAATTCCCTATGACCGCAGTTGGAAAATCACCGTCAACGGCGAAAGTGTTACCACGGGACACTTGGGTCCTGAAGCGTTGATTGCCATTCCCCTGGAGGCGGGAGAGAGCATCATTACTATGAGCTATGTGCCTGAGGGCTTGTGGCAGGGTGTCGTTATTTCACTCATAACAGTGCTCGTTTTGATTTTGTACTTTTTCCTTGAACGCCTGACAATACACAAAAAAAGCCAAAAAGCCCTGCTAGAAACAATCCCGCCATATTTACCCACCACCACACCCAAGGAAACACTGGACATTTTGCTGTCAGGAGACGGCGGTTCGCCGCTTTTTAGTGAGATGGAGGAGAGAATATGAGGGTGTTAGCAGTTTTCCCAAAAACGCCGCCAACATTAGTATATAGTGCTACGATTCCGTCAGGTACTCTTGCCTTGAGTAGTTTTTTGAAAGCACAAGGGCATGAGGTGTTTCTTCTCGACCGTGAGGTGAACAGGAAAAAGCTGAAAAAAGTGCTTGACGAATTCCAACCTGAGGTTGTGTGTATCACCTTGCTCTCTGGTCTGCAAATTGACGATATGATTTACGTTGCCAAAACTGCAAAGGAGCAGGGCTTGCCCGTTCTGTGCGGAGGTCAGATGGCAAGCGCGATTCCCGAACAGGTGTTATTAACTGGCTTTGTTGACTACGTGGGCTTTGGAGAGGGTGAATATACGACCCTTGAACTTTTAGAGGTTTTGCAGGGGAAACGTGCAAGGGAAAGTGTCAAAGGAATTTTCTATCTAGACGAACAAAAAAGGTTGGTTGAAACTGAATTTCGCCCATTTGCGGATTTGAGTGACTTCCCCAAGTATGACTTTTCGTTGCTCCACAATGTTGCTTCTTACTACACCTCAAAGCCTTTCGCGTCAAAAATAATCCGGGTCTGCTACGCCAAGGGTTGCCCCTATAACTGCGCCTTTTGCTTCAACGATCGATACTATCGCCGCTGTTATCGCAGACGTCCAAAGGAGCTTGTGTTAGAGGAGATCCGTGAGTTAGTACAGGAACACGGCGCAGACGGCATAAATTTCTCCGACGAGATATGGGGAGTGGACAAGGAGGATTTGCGGGAGTTTTGTTCAAAAATAAAGGAACAGAATCTGCCGTATAAATGGATGTGCGAAACCCGAATCGGACAGCTTACCCGTGAGGACATGAAGGTTATGCGCGATGCGGGTTGCCGCGAGGTTTTCTACGGCATAGAGAGCGGCTCACCAGAGGTACTTGAGAGAATTCAAAAGAATTACGACATCAAGAGAATGAACGAAACCTTTGAGAATATGCGCCAGTTGGATTTGATAACCCTTGCCGCCATAATTATTGGATTCCCCGACGAAACCTGCGGCCAACTCAAGCAAACTGTCCACGCGTTTTTCAGAGTCAATCCACGCTATACCCTGCTAACATATTACACGGTTATACCCGGCACCGCTTTGCAACAGCAGTTAGTTGAACACGGACGCATAAAAAGTTCCATGAATATTCTTGACTACAGGTTCGCCTTTGGGGAAGAGGGAAACAAATTCACTAATTATTCCCAGATTCCAACCCGCGAACTGCGCGTTGTTCACGCTTTCTTCAATTGGCACATGGTCTTCAACAACAAGAGTCAGGACAAGGACGCCGGTATTTTCAAAAACATTGGTGCAATAGTCAACCACACGCTGCACAACATCAAAAAGCACAGCTTACTTAAGGCTCTGCGTACCATTTGGGACGGCTTTGCGTTTGTTTGCACCATAACCTACTACTCCCACGCTTACCCGAAAATCCGTAAGAAATACGACCTTTACGCCAAAAACTTCGGGCGGCAAAATTGGGATGATTTGCCTGATTGGGGTGAATGAGAAAAAAGGAGATTTATAATATGAAAATTTTAATGGTCAACCCCAAGGGAAAAGGTTTTTCTGCTTTTCCCATCAGCGTTCCAATGGGTACTCTTGCCCTTGGTAGTTTTTTGAAAGAGCGTGGACATGAAATCTATCTGTTAGACAGGGAAATCAAGAATGAGCCAGTTAAGAAAATCATAGAAAAATTCAATCCTGATGTGGTTTGTATTACCTTTCTTAGTTGTTCACAAGTTGATGATATACTATATGTCGCCAAAACAGCCAAAAAGTTTGGATTGCCTGTTCTTTGCGGCGGACACATGGCAAGCGCAATTCCCGAGCAGGTTTTGCTGACGGGGGTCGTCGATTACGTGGGGTTCAGCGAAGGGGAATATACGACCCTTGAACTTTTGGAGGTTTTGCAGGGGAAACGAACCCCTGAAAGCGTTAAGGGCATATTTTACTTAAATGAAAACAAGGAAATGATTAAGACGCAGGAACGCCCCTTTGCGGATTTGAGTGAATTTCCTGTGCTTGATTATTCATTACTGCACAGCGTACAGACGTATGTCAGCGACTACGATTCACCATGCTGCGAATGGTTGATCTTTTGTGCGAAAGGTTGTCCTTGGAATTGCAGTTTTTGTGAAAACGAGCATTACCATCGCAGGAAATATCGTAAGCGCCCTATTCACCACATCTTGGAAGAGATTCGAATAGCAGTAGTCGAATATAATGTGCAGCAAATTCTGTTTTGTGACGAGCTATTTGGTGCAGATAAGAAATATTTACGGAAGTTGTGCGCAAAATTTAAAGAACTAGATTTTTCATTTATTTGGCAATGTGAAACACGCATTGGACAATTGAGTCGCGAGGACATGGAAATTATGTACGATGCAGGATGTCGCGGTCTTCTTATTGGAGTTGAAAGCGGTTCGCCTGCTGTGCTAGATAGAATCAAGAAGAATTACGATATAAAAAAAATGAACGAGACCTTTCACAATGCGCGAGAGGTTGGAATAGAAATAAAACCTATGATTATATTTGGTTTCCCAGATGAAACTCAGGACGATATAAAGCAAACTATACATGCATGTTTCCGCATGAATGCAGAAGTGGCTCCAAATTTCTTCCTTGCCATTCCGAGAACTTCGCTGTATAATCAGCTTTTATCTTCGAGACGTATACAACCGTCAAAAAGCCTCAATGATTGCAAGAAATCCTATATAGGTAATACCTTTACTGAAAAAAGACTATCTGAAAAAAACTATTCAAAAATTCCAACAATTGATTTGTGTGTGATTAGGTCGTTTTTTGCATTCAACAACGTATTTTGTAAAAAACCGGAAGAGAGAGGGGGGGTAAAAGTATCTCCTAAAATTTTACTTGAGAAAATCAGTGTTTTAATACGCCGTCGCCGCGCCAAAGGAAAAACCCTGTTAGAATCTATTTTGAATCTTATAAATGATATCCTAGCCGCTTGCATCATGACTTACTACGCCCATGCCTACCCCAAAATCCGCAAGAAGTATGACCTTTACGCCAAAAACTTCGGGCGCCAGGACTGGGATGATCTGCCTGATTGGGGCGAATGATGACAGATAGAAAATCTCAACTTTTTCTTTGTATTTTTCAAGCTATTTTGTAACGATTATTGCGTGATGAGAACGCAAATTGTCCACGATCAAGAAGATTTTTCGTCATTGGTACTGATATTTCTTCCACGCTCCGCTAACGTATCCCGCACTGCACTCTCATATTTTTGCAACCTTTTAAATGTGAGGTTTTCCATCGGGTTTCAGATTCTTCTTTGCAGTGCGGATAACCTTAAAACGGAGTTGTTCCTACTCATCGGGTGTAAGTTTTAGGTTGTTTACTTCAAGTTCTTTTTCCATAATATAGTCGATTAACTTGAAAATCGGCTCAGGATTTGCGAGAATATTATTCGTCTGGCAAGGAAAAAAGCGCAGGAATACTTTCACATTGCGAGTATTCTTGACGAAGTCAGATGGAAAATAGACCACAAAGACGAGTTGATTTTCAAGTTAGGCGACTATAATGTTATATCATACCTTGAAACGTTATTCAAGATATTTCTTTTGGCTTGATATGTAGCGGCGCTCAAAAATCTAATTCGTCGACCACTTCTTGTATGTGCTTGGGGAAAATTGTCCTGCGCAAAGTGAAAAAACAACCCCATTCCACCGCGTCAACCCCTTATTCCACCAAACGCTAAACCGAAAAGCCCGGTCACTGCCATCAAAAGCGGGCGCACTCAGGGGGAAAACCCCCTCCTGTCCGTTTTTGTCCCGTTCGCCGTACGCACAAAGAAATTGCGGCCAGCGTTCACTGCTGTTCACCGTCGGTGCTTCGGTGCTGTACCACCATGAAAATAAACCATTCCACTCGTTCTGTTCCCCGTGTATCACACCCTTGACGAACCAAGTATGTTCTGGCAGGGCGGCGGTGGATGCGTCAATATTGTTATCAGGGGAGATGTGATTGTGACCGCAGGTATCATCAAATTGGCGATATTTACGTCCAAGTGTTTCGCCCAAATTGGATACAGTCGCACCAAAGGAGGCGTAGACTGTTTCCGCCGCGCTGTCCGACTGTAAGCCCTGTCGCGTTGCCACAGGCCAGGAGGACAATCCATAACCCGCGACTACCGCCAACTTAATCTTTTCCGCCGCCTGCTGGAGGATTTCGTGGCTGTTCACCTGCAGGGCGTGATAGGCATCGCTTTTCACGAAAAAGTCGGTGTAGCCCATCTGATCAATCTGCTCCTGGGTACCGAAGCAAATTGTCTTTGCGCTTTCGTACATATCAGGAGGAACTGATGCCCAAATCCCCAGGAAAGTGCCGTATAGAGGGATTAGCGCACTGTCGTACATGGAGTCGAAAAATTCTGACGGTAAATATTGGAAAAGCGAGCAGAGTAAATCCAAAATACCTGTGGCGTGGAGGGTGTTCAACAATGCTCGTACTCGCGGTGAGAATTTTCCGCCGAATGGGATCTCCTCTGCAAAGGCTAAGGCGCGGGCATCGGGGTAGATCTTTTTTTGGTAGCCCGCGCCGATTATACCCATGCCCAACGCCAGGGGAACGGACATGAAGATCCCTGCCACATCACCGCTGTTTTCCCCATTTATGTACTTGTCGATGTATGCTAAAGCCACAGTCCCTGAGGCGGAAAGTGATTGGATATACACACTTTTTGCCCCCGTGTGCGCCTTGACGGCGAGGACATAATCGTGGAGTTGATCGGCGACATCAATGGGGGATTGCCGCCAATCGAAGGCGAATTTATATACCGCGGGGGTTACCGCGGGAACTTCACGCCAAGCGGGGTCTGGTTCGGGTTGATAGGAGGCTAAACCCCGCTTTACGGCGCGTTTTTGTGCGGAAAAATAGAGATTGAAAAAGCCGTCGCTTAAGAAAATTCCCGCTCTTTTGAAGATGCCAACTTTTTCAGCGGCGTATTCATTTTGGGGTTTATCTTCAAGGTTTTCGGGGCTTGTGTCCTCGTTTTCTGGCATATCAGAGCTTGTGCCTGTTTCCCCGTTCACCTCAAACAATGCCTTGTATTCCTCCAAGGGGTAGGATGGGGGATTTTCGTGTTTCGGGGATGCGTAAGCCTTGTCGTCATAGTCAGCCGCAGGGGTGGTTTCTTGACGATAGATCCAGTTCCTGCTTGTGCCGTCGGGGAATATCTGCAAATCACCGAAAACCTCCCAAAGGAAAGCCCCCCCAATGCGCCCTGCCTCCTGCCAGTCAAGACGCTTTGCCGCATCAAGTAAGGGCGGCTTGATTTTCTCGATTATCGCCGCCATAGCATCGGGGGATAGGTCATAGGAGGAGTTATAGGAAATTTCTGGGTTTACCATATCCGTCAGCGGGGCTTGCCCTCCGGTCATGCGGATTAAGGGTAGATCGAGAATTTCCTCCCCCTGCACCGTAAATGACAAGCAACTCAATAAGCTTGTTATGGTCAATATAGTAGAAATCACACGCGTTTTGTTAATCTTCATATTTTTACCCATACCGTTCAAAAGTCAGCACTGTCTTAAACAGGTCGCCGTCAATTGTCATCTCAAACTCCCCGCTCTGGAGCTGGGTCAGTCCCTTAGCTATGGACAAACCAAGCCCGCTGCCCTCGCTAGCGCGGGAGCGGTCTCCCTGAACAAAACGCTCCAACAGCTCATCTCCTGTGATGTTTAAAGGGTGGTTAGAGATGTTTTTCAGTGTCACGCAAGCATATTTGTCCCGCAGCTGCGTGGAAAAATAAATCCTCGTGCCCTCAAGGGCGTACTTGCAAATATTGCTCAAAAGGTTGTCAAAAACTCGCCACAGCAATTGCCCGTCGGCAAGTATTAGCGGAGCTTGCTCGGAAAAACTCACCACCGTTTCAAGGCGGCGTCTGGCAAGCCTATCCCGATATTCCCCCAACGCCTGAGAGAGCAAAAGATTCAAGTCCATCTGCTCCAACTTCACCTGCACATTTCCAGTGGATGCCTTTGCCGCCTGTATCAGGTCGTCGGTCATCTTCTTAAGCCGTCCCGCCTGTCTATCCAGGACGGCGATATACTGCTTCATTTCCTGGGTGGTGAGATTGTCTTTTTTCAGCAAATCCACGTAATTGACAATGGAGGTGATTGGGGTTTTGATGTCGTGGGAAACATTGGTAATCAGCTCGGTCTTCAGCCGTTCAGAGCGGGTAAGTTCCTCAATGGTCTGGTGCATTCTGGCGTTGATACTGTTGAGATTTTCCCCGTGGTGTTTGAAGATAGGGAGCATTCGGCGCAGGTTGATGGTATATGAAAAGTTGCCCCCGGCAATTTCACCCGCTCCATGCTGCAGTTTGCGCATATCAATAACAAACAGGGCGACAGCCGCAAAAATTAACAGCTTTTCGGCAATCCACAAAGCCAGTAAAACATTCTCTTTACCTGAGAAAAAGGCGTATGACACATACTCCACAAAAGCGATGCCAAGAAAAATCAGCCCCTCTTTCCAAAAAAGAGGCAGAGAACGAACCATGTAAATCACAGGGTCGCCGACAAGATAGACGAGAGTGCTTTTCCACAAACTACCCGTCTTGACACGCACAGCAAGGGTGATGAGCAGGAACAAGACCAGGGGCAGCCACACAGCTACAGGCAACACACCATGGATAACGTATGCGCTGATTTTAGTACTGCCGTAAACCTGTGTAAAGAAGTCTTGGATGGAGAACCAGGCGTAGAAAACGGGTAAAGGGGCACATAGCTCAAAGGGGATTTTGTGAAACCAGTTCAGATGGATTTTGTCGTCCTCTTCCCGCCGTCCCGCGCCGTAAAGGAGTAACATAAGAACCCAAAGTCCTAAAAAGATAGAAACCGCGCACACTACAATAAGCCAGTAGCGCAAGCTAAACAGGCGGCTAATCCAGTTCGCCGCATCCAAAAAGCTGTCTTGCGCCGTCAATTGGCTCTTGACAAAGCCCGTGATGGCGATTGTCTGTTTATCCCAAACGGTGTACGAAATTTTCAGCACGTAATCCAGTTTGCCGTCGTCGTCGATGTCGATGTCCCAAACGTCGTAGAGAACAGCGGCGAAATTGCGTTCGCTTTGTTGGATGTACTCCTGACGTTCCCTAGCGGTGCGGAAGGACAAATCCCGCGTTTCTCGGCGTTCGTTAAAGAGGATGTCTCGGTACGCCGTTTCGCTGTATTGGTACTCCCCGCCGTCATAGTTGCGTAAAATTTCCTTACCGGATTGATCCTTGACCACGAAGAAGAAGTTACTATTCTCCTCCGAAAAGCGCCAAAGAAAATCGTCAATTGCGTTTCTATCCCGGTCGTTGTCCAGAAATATTTTGCTGTGATATTCCACCTCACCCATCTGCTGCCAAAAAAACGAGCCTGATATCGCCGTCTGCCGCGATTCATGCCAATCACTGGCGTAGGCGTTGGAGTCGATGAGAGTGTAGATGGCCAAACCCGACGCCGCAACAATCACCGCCAATAGAATCAGCAACATAAGGGCGAGGGTTTTTGCCCAGGCTTTGAGCATCAATTTTTTCACGGCAATTCCTTTCGGATACTGGAGGCGATGTTGAAAAACTATCCGATAAGAAAAATGAAAGATAGATTTT
>Ga0099364_10007431_pt1 | contig 15643 bp, 17 predicted proteins | sample TergutTh196P3_FD_73070 | JGI IMG/M metagenome (GOLD analysis project Ga0099364, IMG submission 73070) | Microcerotermes parvus P3 segment gut microbial communities from Pointe-Noire, Republic of the Congo - Th196 P3 | ecosystem: Host-associated > Arthropoda: Insects > Digestive system > Gut ...
TATAATATCATCAGACTCCAAACCCTCATGCTTAATATAAAACACATTCTTTTGAAACGTGCATATTTTGAGAATATTCATTAAATCTGTCATAATGGGATAGTCATCATAAGGATCACCAGAAGGAACATGACGTCCTGCCTTATAAGTGGGCAGAACCTCATAACGCTCATGAGCCTTGGAATCCACAGCCAGAATGACCGCTTTATACTGAGATGCTAATTGCTGAATTGTATTGATTGTACCGTAGACATGACCAGTAGGAATCATCTCCTCTTTATGGGGAGATATACTATCGACACGATAAGATATACGACAGGTATTTTTATAGTAATGTCTGTACTTGTATAATGCCCAGCTTAAATCAACCAATGCAACAGAATGAGCCATGGAAAACTATACGAAAATTACCAACGCATTAAACGATTTAGACGTCTAGCCCCTTTCTCAATACGCCATTCATCAAGATAATCTCGAGCATCTTTATCAGGTAAATCTAAAACAATATTCAAAAGAAAAAAACCATCCTCATCAGAAAGCATACTTTCAACATAAGTATCCCATACCTCAGCAAACAAAGCCACCCGTTCATCCTCAAAAGGCCCCTCTAAACAACCCTCGTCATTATAAGATCTTAACAGAGCTTTTTGTAGAGATTTTGAAGTAGGCTCCTCCATAATCTCTAAACCACTATAAGCTTGTTTTCGTACAGCTTTCCATGCAGAAACAAGCCTAATTTCTGCTCCAGCATTCTCTATAGTGATAACCACATACTTGGAAGCCGAAATTTTAACATAAACTTTATTTCCCTGTCGTCCTAAAGTATTTGCTTCCTCATTTACAATCTCACAACCTGGAGGCGGAGGATTCTCAAAAACCCTACTTATTACCCTGAAACTAACCTTATGCTTATAGTTGTTTATAAAAGCCTTCTTCCTATCCCAGACACACAGCCCATTACTACTTATCTCATCTCCAACCAACTCATCAGCAACAGGAACACCCTTCTGTCCAGAATCGAGTAACAATGCATAAGCTTCAGCCATTTGTGCATCCGTGCCAGTGAGACCTAAATGCTCATAAACTTCATGTAAATACATATATTCTCCTTAAACTAACCATCTCCCAAACCACCGATACCACCGACATCCCAATGCTCATCTTTGAAAATTCGTAGTTTATTTCCTTTATAATCTCGTAACCCGAAAGCATCCACCACCAGTTGTAAAGCAGGATCGGGACACTCAGTACCCACACTAATTATCACATGTCCATCATAAACAGACACCCTGCCACGTGGAGATTTGTGTGTTTTATCCTCATAATCAATATGACCACCATCTGGAGATACGCTTAACTTCGCAATAACATCTCCCTTAGTAAACTCCCGAATACCACAAATATCAGTCACCTCAGTATAATCATCATTAAACCAAAACAGACCAGCAAATGCAGACTTAATTAATGTATCGGGATCAAAATTATAAGATATCTTATTAACTCTCACACCTTTAGATATGAGATTAGCATCAATACCAGCAAGATTAGAAAAGAGTTTTGTAAAAGGTTTAGACCCCGGAGCCACACCCAAACCATTAAACCTTGTTACAAACTTAACAGAAGCTCTCCTACTGGATAAAAGTGATTCTTTAGTTTCTTTACCTGTTTTCATAAACACCTCTTATTAAATTGTAACCCCTCAGGAAAAGAAAACAAGGCTGGTTAAATTACGGCTGGAGGTCGGCTACCGCCTGTTTAAGGTTGGTTATATCGTCCTCAACGTCTGACAGCATAACTTCTAAATCATCAATCTTACTTGATAGATCTGACACCTCTTTCTCTAAGTCTATAAGGCTTTCATTAGTAGCAGTTTCATCCAAAGCGTCATCTAAATTCTTAACCCTTGCTTTAAGATCTTCAATATCACCCAAAATCTGCGTCAAATCCACATATTCTGGTATAAACAGATGAACCGGGAAAGTATGAAAACCATCCCCATTAGCAGGGACATCGGAATTGAGAAAAGAACCATCAAGAGATTTTAATGAGCTATGAATAAACAGTATATAATCACCAGTAGGGAAACCAGAGATAGAAAAAGAACCCCACGCAATGGTTCTATCAGAATTCCAATTTAAAATTAAACCAGAAACCACATCTCCATTTTGATCTCCTAAATAGAATGTTTTTGTGCCATCTTGAATTGAACTTACATCGACAGGATCACTGAATAGAATGCCAACCATAACTCCAGTTGGATTATTGGCTTGAAATATCTCTTTAATAACCAATGGCAAGGACACGGGAGGAATTGGTTCAGGTGGAGTAGTACTAAGTACCGGGAGGGGAACCACCTCAAAATCCACCATGTCCCTGCCATTGGTAACTTCACTGCCTCGCATATACGAAAAGTCTATAATCACCCGACGTTTCGTAGTGCAATCAGGAAGCAAAGCCAAAGCATCACCCTGAAAAAGAATATCACACACAGATGCCAACCGAGGTAACACCTGAACCTTATGATACTTGCCCACAACTTCCCAAGTATCTTTATCTTTATTCTGAGCATACAAAGTGTAAAATACTCTTAAAGGCTCATAAAACCTGCCAGCCTCATCCCTAAAAGATAACCGAATTACCGTTGAACCACCCTCAACCGGATTACGAGCCAGAATCGTTGTCATATGAATCTCCTTTGTAAATTGAAATGTGAATAGGGGATGAGATTAACTCAGCCTCCACTTTAATGGGATTGATTATCTCAACCTGTACCAACGCTGAAAGGCTTGTAACAGCCGTAGATAGGGGAGGGGACAATTGTACACCAACAAAAGCCTCAGACACCATGTGAAGCATCCTCGAAAACAGAAAGATCTGGTGTATCCACAAGAACATGCTCATCAGTATTATTTATATAATCATCGAATAGTTTATCGATACCATTAGCAGTCTCATCGCATTTACAACCTGGTTGCATACAAGCACAATTATTATTCTGTAACTGTGCCGAACCATTATCACCCATAGTCATATAATTTAAGAACGGAATAATATCCTGCTTAAACCTGCAAGTTACCTCGACCGCCTTCATATCTGATTGATGAACAGCCCGACAACCACCACGACACCAATTCAATACATTACAATCCGTACACCTCGGTAACATAGTGCGATCATAGAAATACTTATTTCCCTCGCACGTCTTTAATAGCTCATTAAAATTCTCATCAAAATAACCCAACGGAGGTTTGTCAATCATAGCCTGACAAGACCATAATTCTAAATTAGTACCCAGAGCAAAAATATTAACGCCAGCGGAACAAGTCTTACCCGGAAAAGCCACCATCTCATTATAAAACCTGAACTTGTTCCTTAAATCAAACCCGTTCTCCTTTAACCTGAGAATAGCCAATTTAATCTGATCGATGGTCTCGTCATAATTTGAATCGTCATTAAGTGTGAAAGATGCACTGAAACCCCACTGAGATGGATTGACAGAACACACATAATCAACCAGCGATCTCAAAGATTTAGTATTTTCATAATTATAGACAGTATTAAGAGAGAAACCGATCCTCGCCTCCCTTAACCTTTGAATATTCTTCAATACAACCTCAGATGAACTGGTGCCATCATTTAATGGCTTAGAATTAATTAAACAATCCAAAGAAACCTGACCACTTATCTGATTCCTCTGCATCCACTCAATCATCTCATCCGTTAAAACCGTGAGATTAGTTAAAAACCCGAAACCCATCTTACCTTTATGTTTATTCTTATACTTGGGAATGAGATCCTTATAAGTATCAAATGCGAGTAGAGGCTCCCCACCAGATAACCTGAAATGGGCTGAATCATAATCCCCCTTCTCCAATACCTTCTCAGTAATGAATAACATCTTCTCAAATGTTTCTGGTGTCATAGAATTCCCCTTAACCTTGGGAACCATACAATAGGGACAGTTACAAGTACAAGCATAAGTTACAAAAACCCATGGACTGAAACTATTCTCACGCATTGACCGACAATTTGACATAATAACCTCTTATAACTGTACTTGATTGATAAGTTGAATTTCTCTTCGGAGTTGCTTAATCTTATCTCTAAACTGCTGATTAAAAGCGTGATCCTCCTCATCAGCATCTTCATCTACATAAATAGCCATTACACTCCTGAGCCTGGCACGTTCCGCTTCTAAAACCTCATTCCGTAACTTGGCTAACTTTTCTGCATTCGCCGCATTTTTCTTCTGTGCTTCATCAATGACCCATTTACCTGTCTTTAGATCAAACTCCTGATACTGTTCATTTTCAATGGGCTTTTCTTTAGTTAAACCTTTATGAGGAACTATATCCAACTCAGTAATCTTCTCTTCTAACCGTGATGCTATATTATAATAAACACCTCTGAAGTCTTGATGTAAACCTTTTTCAATTCGTTCAGACTCCGACATAAGATGAAATGAATCATTAAACCATGTCATATCCACACCGTGATACCCACCCCAATCACTGGGAGCCTCAAACCAGCCCTCGCCGGGATGTGAATTGGAATCTATTATCTCATCTACTTTGTTATCTTTCTTTGTAAAATAAATCATTGAACATCCTCATTAATATATAAAACATCCAACCCTGAACCATACGAAACTATAATTATGTATGGAAACCTGCCGATAATTTAATAACATCTTATAAGGAGTCATTAATGACCAAAGAAAAAGCGACATCAAATTTGAAAAAACTGCTAGAGAGAAAGAAATTATTAGATAAACAAATCTTAGCTGCTGAAAAAGCTGTCAAAGAAGCATCAGTTAAGAAACCTGTTGCAAAGAAAAAAGTGGTGACTAAGAAAACAGTAGCCAAGAAGACTGTTGTTAAGAAGAGGACACCAGTCAAAAAGGCTCCGATTAAAAAATAGGTGGAAATACTTATAAACCCTGTAGTAATACAGGGTTTATTTTTTTGGCAGAATTAAACCAACCTTTGATAACGGCATAGCTGGTGCAGATCATCACACATTAACAATTGCAGAAATGCCAAGCCATAATCACACAATGCAAATGACAGCTACAAACTCAGCAGGGAATGTGGGAGTCATTGGAACGCAACACTGGCAAGCAAACCCTTACAGTGACACAATGCTCTTCACAGGGGGTGGTCAGCATCATAACAATATACCATTTACAGTATCCAGCAATTTTTGGATAAGAACTGTTTGAAGCAACTAAACCAACCTTTGAAACTGGCGGAGTTCAATACGGAAGGATAACAGCACATACGCATGAGCTTATGGCTGGGATAAATTCTAACTATTTGGGGAATGGCGGTAGTCTGGCATCATATATTGCGGCACCTATGTATAATCAAGTTGAACCACCAGCTAGATTTAATGCTACAGAAACTACGTTTAGAGTTCTTAACGGAGTTCGTAATGTGCTTGGTTCTTCCACCGGCCAAGATGTTGCTGGTGAAAATATTTCATTACAGTTTTGGATTAGGACTAACTAGTTCGGATCCAGTATTGTAGAGATAAGTTTTCTACTGCATTTTGAGTACCTGTAGGAACACTTAAAGATGAATCAAAGAAAATATCATAAGAATCATTAGTATTTAAAGTGGATCCAAAACCTCGACGTGTAGAAGAAAATACCCCTGAAACAACATGAGACAACCCTGCAAAAGCACCCCATGAAGCATTACCGCCTGTTATACTTCCCATAATATTCCTAATCCTATCCCAATGGATACCGCCAGTTTCAAAGGTTGGTCTAAAACCGCCAGCATAAGACGGAAAAGTACCGCCCATGCAAATCCGCCCAACAATGCGTCTACCATTATGCTCCGACACAGGTGCACCCGATATAGTAGCCCCAAGTGCCAAATCTGCTGCCGCCCATGTTTGCAAATTCCTACGCCTCACTACCCTCGTAGTTATTCCATAATTCGTCTCACCCGGCATACGCCAATGAATAGGATTCAATACAGCAGGGACACCAGTTACTGCACCGTTAGCTCTCACCACCCTATTATGACTGTTAGAAACATTATAAATTACATATTGATTATTTGTATAATTTGCATTTGTTGTATAAGTTGATAACGTACCCGTAGGATAAGAATCCGCCACCTCATACAATACTGGCTTATGCGTGAAATTAACCCATGTGCCAGGTAAACCCCGTTCAGTGGGAGTTAAACCATTAGGAGGTTGCTCATAATGAGACCCAACAGGAAATAACCGATTCAACAATGCTGTCTCTTTTGCTGTATCCTGTGAATCCGCATAAGCCCTTACTGATGTATCAACTGTACTAATAGATGCATACACATCAGCAAACGTAGAAGCAAAATTATCATTTATTACTGGAACCGCTTCCTCAACTACAGCATCTGTTATACTATCTAAGTCGAAAGTTATTAAATCATTTTTGACAGAGAAAAACTGAGGATCTAAATATTTGAAAATATCATCTAACAAACTTGTCCTCATTGGAATAGTTGGATCAGTAAACGTTGATGAAAAACCTGAATTATAAAAAACGCCCTGCCAGAATATAACACCCACTAAAATATAATTGTCCACATTACCCAAAGAAGTAGTAACTAACCTATCCTCTAAAGCCTCAGCAATCGTATTTCTACCAGCATCAGGAGATAACACCTCTAAAACTAAATAATTCTCAGTATCCTTTAAAACAGATCTATAACCAACTGCATAATACTTACCAACCACTGGATTATTCAAAAGCACCCCGTTGCCAAACACTAAACGTACTTTCTTTACCTCCCCAGAATCAGGACAGGGAAGCAATACTGTAGTTTCATTGATCACAGTATTTATTCGCTTAACCAGAAACCGATAAGGATTAAAACCGGGATCCTTAGCTATAGTCATAGGAGCCAAGCGTAAACTTAACGGCATATTCTGTTCTCTGAATAATTTCTCAGTCCAATCAACAGAATAAGATGAACCCCTCCAAATATGAGCAGTGAAATCATACTGAATATGTGCTAAAACTATGCCGGGAAAACCTTGCTGATAATAATGACCGCCATCAATTAAATCATTCTCCCTTATAACACTGAATAGGCTAGGGGAGATGGGAGTGAGTTCATCACCAGGTACAAAGTCATAATAAAAACCGATCGCCACAGGAGGATTATTATGAGGATCTAGATCTGCAAACACTAAACCTTCCTCACTGTAAAAGGACACATGAAACATTCTCTTATCTGCATCGGGATCATCCACACCCCCAATGACACGCCCACGATAATAAAATGAAATCCTCTTTAACGCTATAGAATGTTCAGCACCGACAAACTCAGGTAGTTCTAATAATCCCTCGGTAACAACACCATAGAGTTGTTTGGATAATAAACCAGATTCAAGAGGAGTCTTATGTTTGTATATTATGTCTACACTATGAGTCATCAGATCTCCTTAATCCCTAGATAAAAGAACCCACATAAAACAGGTTATATAAGGTTGCAGGTTGTTGTGAGCTGTGCCTGATCCCGCAGATCCGGATGCGACATTGTTTCTTGTTAAAGTACCACTTTGAAATGTCGTAGCACCTGCACTAAATGCACCTGAACCAGTAAATAACCCATAAAAAACATCCTCAGACTCGTTCGGATAAGCTTCTGAACGATTATAAACTTGGTGAGTAGTAACAACTGTGTGTTGATCACTACCAATAGGAGTTACTAAATCCACAAAATTTCTAGTTGCTGCTGAAACAGACAGCCCATTCCTTCCATTCCCATTACCTGGATGCAAACGCCTGACCCAAGGTGTAGCTCCAACAATTTCTGCACTACCGCCTGTATCTGAAGGATTGCTATACCACCTCATAACACTACCGAGTTGTGTTAGACCATGCCTATGTGCTGAAATAGCGTGGGTATGGCTTCCTAGCTGTGCTGCTGTCAAAACATGAGTAGCCGCTCCGCCTTCCTTACCAACCGTATTAAAATCCGTAACAGATTCATTAACACCGACAGGAACCCTGCCTTGTCCCCACCTAGACCACGTGCCACCATACAACACTGCCGGACTGGTAGGATTAACAGACATATAAATTTCCCCTACATTGTAGGAAGAATCGGGACGGTTTATAATATTTTTTAGCTCATCTAAAATATACTGTAAATCATCCCGTAAATTCACCGACAACTTTTCTAAAGAAACACTGCTATCCTTAAGAACCAGACCTCCCAAAGAACTAAACTCAAAATACTCCGATGATAAATTACTAAGCGGTGGATTCTCCCAGTCCGGGAAGTGGGTTATGTTGCTTCTAGTGTCTGGCATAGCACCCCCCCCCCATTATGAGAATAACTAAAACTAAATTATAGATAAAATTAACCACCCGCACCCTCCTCCGGCCATACAACTTCCAATGGCCACCCTTCCTGTTGCTCTACCGCCAGCAGAGCCTTCATTTTCAACTTCCTTTCTGCGGCATAATCATCGTCAACCTCCGCACGAGAAACCGCCTTAGAGGTTTGCAGTTCCGCCAACCTACTCTCCAACTCCATCTCATTCTTTGCCTTAATCTCCGCATTAATCTCTTCCTGGGTAATCAACCCAGCAAATAATTTCTCCTCCTGAGTCATTAGAATAAACTGATCGTTGATTAATTTTTGACCTATAGGAATTTGCTCAATGCCAGCGTCAACTTTCTCAGTTAAAGTCATCTCAACCAACGCATCATTATCATCTATCTTAAAACCTTCAGGAATTTCATCCATACCAGACTTCATCCTTTCAATCTCAGTCATCTCACGTAACCTAAAATTATCAACCACAAATCCCTGAGGAACCTGCATCAACCCTTCCTCAATCAATACTATATCAGTCTTGCGAACCCAGTAGTCATAATAAAACTCAACAGGCTCTCCTATATTTATAACCGAACCATCAGGAACCTTAGCCCTCTCATGACCATCATAAGGAGTATCAGATAAATCCGCCTCAATATTACCACAGAGATACCCAGTTATAATCCCATCCTTGATAGTTACAAACTCGTCTACCGTATATGGCATAAATACTCCTTTAACTATTTGCTGTTTTTTTCCACATATAGCATGTAATATATGGCTGAATGTTATTATGGGCTGTTCCTGATCCTGAGTTAGATGTGTTGGCTGTGCGTGTATCACTTGTATTTGGATTCCAATTCTCCCAATACACATCCCCAGTTTCAATATGACTAGTTTTGACCACATTTCTAAAGGAATTACGCTCCCAACCAACTAAACCTACACCAATACCTCCATTATTTTGGCTTTGACCCCCTGATACAAAAGTACGATGGTCATGAGGCATTGGATGATTATGACTCGCTAACTGTGCCGTAGTTAAAGCGTGGGATATAGACCCGCCCATTTCTTCTGATGCTGTCCTGTTAATTGCACCTTGAGCAGAAGCTCCGAAAGTAGTAACTGTATTAGCAAGAGAGCTACCAATACCCAGAGGAACCCTGCCTTCTCCCCAACGTGCCCAAGTATCCCCGTACAACACTGCCGGACTTGTAGCACTTGTAGATATAAAAATAAAACCAATGGGAAAGAAATACCTCCGAGCAAAATTACGTAATGTCTTCATTGTAACTACATTATCATTCCAAGTATTCTCTTGTAATGAAGGGATACTTACTACTTCAGGTGCTGTTACTGAACCGTTAATAGATAATGACTCATTAATAGTTAGGGACTTTATATCTACCGTATCTGCTATCTTACTTGATGATACAGTTTTGTCTTTTAGAATCAAACCGCCGTTAGAATCTACCATAAAGTAATCTGATGATAGACTACTAAGTGGTGGATTCTCCCAGTCTGGAAAGTGTGTTATGTTACTCTTTGTATCTGGCATATATTTCTCCTAAGGACAAGTAGATATCCAATCGTAAGATCCATGTCCTGTTGACTCACCACAACAGTTTTGACTTTTACTTATAACCTCAGTCCCTGGTGGTAATGGAACACCCTGTCCTTGTACAAACTGACAAGTAATACTGCAAGTATCGCAAGGGCATTCCTGACACACACATGCACAATCACACTGACTAGTACAGTTAGAACTTGTAGGTGAGCAGTGCCATGGATCACACACACTGGGAGTACATTCAGGAGAACACGGAGCTCCACTGCACACGCAATTGCAATTAGCTCTTTGCAAACAATTACCATATGGATTACAATGGGTTAAATTATAACAATTAGATGCTGCCAATGTCCTACAACAAGGGGCTATTCTATAAAGAGTACAATTAGCATTTCCACCATCACACTCAATATGACAGTTGCCATAACCTCCACCATAACAACAATATGTACAATAACCGGGTGTAAAATTAGGATCCGCACAATCACAATCACATGCTGAACAATTCTGCCACCCTGAAGAATTAGTACAAGGTGCAGTACCGCAATTACCCTCACACTGTCTTCGAAAATTACCATGTAAATAATCAACCAACCGAACACACAAATCCACATCAACCACTACCTGATTAGTAACACCAACACCCCTTATCCGAGAAGACAAAGTCAACGCACACCCAGGTAGAGGATTGTGAATCTTCTCATAAATCGCAATCGCCGCTCTGGATAACCAATATAAATTAATCGGTTGTGTCCCAGACCAAGTGAAATTAGTCCAACCGGGATGAGATGCAAACCTAGAATTCACATAATTTCTAAACGTAGTTACAGTAGCAATTTGTCCCATATCAACCTCATTAGAAATTCGGAGTAGCGACCGTTACAGTCTTAGTTCTCAAATCTAAAGTATTTGCAAGCTTCGCCGCAGTAATTTGCAAATCCGCTATTTTTTCAGTGGTTACCTGATTATTACCTATCTTAACCGTCGTAACCGCATTACTATCCAACTTCGCCGCATTAATCGCACTATCAGGAATCTTATCCCTCGTAACATTTCCATCAAGGATCTTCGCTGTAGTAACCGCATTATTTGCAATCTTACCAGTAGAAACAGACAAATCCCTCAACTCAACAGCACCAGATGAAGTAATATTAAAAGCACTGCTCGAAAAAACCACATTAGAATTCGCAATCTCCCAGTTAGGAAAATTGAAAACCTCACTCCGCAAATAATCCCACTTTACTACAGCCACCAAATTATAAACCACAAAATCCCCATCTGCACCAACCTTCACAGCATCAGCCATCGCCCCATTAATATCATCCCTGCCCACATCAGACAACAACACCAACTTAGTGGTACCGCCAGATACAAAATTAGGCAGAAACCCAATAGCATAAAACTTACCTACCTCCTGATTCGGTAACATAACACCATCAGAAGTATCCAAAGTAATATTGCTTAGAGTATTGCTGGTCTTGTTATAACCTAAAATATTCACAGACCGAACCACATGATTAAATCGCTTAACCAGAAACCTTAACGAAGCCACATCCCCATCCCAGTAGTCCTTACCGATAGTCATCAAATCAACCCTAAGACCAGAATGTACCCCATTAATATGATGTAATGTATCCGTCCAATCTGAATAATTGGGAGTCATTCGCCAAACAGGTGCACTACCACTAGTATCCCTCCACAAATGACAAAGCATTAAACCTTCATAAATACCATGAGTACAACCATCACTAAAACTATGACCCACATAATGATCCTCGCACCAGTCCAGCATCCGTAAAGTTACAATATCAAATAAAGCCTCATTAACTGGAACGTGCGGAGTGTCATAACCCGTGTAAGTATATCTGAAACCGATCCCGATCGCATCCGCTGGAAGTGAATTGAACGTGAATCCATTGGGCTTAGCATAAGATACATGAAATACCCTTCTCTCAAAATCAATATCACCCTTAACACCTTTAACTGGTCTGCCCATAAGATAAAACGATAGATTATTCAAAGTAATAGAATTAGCATTACTAGACATCATGACAGGCTTCTCCACCAGACCCTCATTAACAGCACCATACAACTGCTTTGCTAATAATCTGGATTCAAGAGGAGTTCTAAACTTATAGACAATATCCATGTCAGACACAAGCAAACCTCAACAGGAGAATTACTACTATATAAAACAACTTAGATATTTGAGTTGGTATGTAATTCCTCGAGATCTGCCTCGATTTGATTAAGCTCTTCTACATATGCGGTATATTTTTCTCTTTCACCTGGATATAGTTCGTCAAAGGGTTGATTAAGTTTAACCGCCTTCGATGCTTTATAGTCACTTGATGCTATGAGTTGGTATAATTCTGCTATGCGTGCTTCCATCTTTGGTCTGTAATCTAAAATCCACTTATTCTCTATCTCACTATAATAAGTGGTGGGTGTGTAGTCCTTATACTTGTCCTTGGGTACTTTTGGAAGCTTGGATATATTATAAGTATCGCCTTCCTGAAGCTCATTGTTATCGAGGGATAATTCTATGAGTAAGCCGTCAATGTCAGGTAAGGTAATTGTCTCTACTATGTGGTTTACTATGCTGTTGTAAACGTATGCGAATTTTCTCATTGTGAACTCCTATCTGCCAGGTAGAAATATTTCTGTTGCAAACACAGTAATATTGGAATTATTTGGGATCGCCTGATTGCAGGTAATATTCCCATTAGTCCCAATTGTTAACTGCCCATGAGTTGTACCATAGATAACTGGTACTACAGTTGCCACTGCTGGTCTCCATCTTGACGGCATTGTGCCTAAGACCTGTCCATTAGTATAAGCAGATGAATTTGTCCATCTTCTCGACGGGAAAATAAAATTGCCTCTTGTTCTTCTAATAAGAAATTCAGGTGCACCTGTTATCGCCAATGATAATTCTACAGGATCAGATACTGTTGAGTCACCATATCTCCAGTCACCTGTCATAATTGTAGTTTCATGTAATAAATTATTACAAGATATAATCCCGCCCTCATCAACTCTAAAACGCGGCCCTGTGATTACACCTGTTTGAGTTTGCTTATTACCTACAACCAAACGACCGCCTTTATAAACAAAGGCAATGCCATTTGTGCATGTTAAATCACCTTCTATATGAAGGTCACATCTCAGATCTACAAGCCCTCCATAAGATGATCTTACTATATCTGTGATTAATGCATTATCTGAAATTACTTTAGATAAACTACCTTCAATATAAATTATTGAATTTTCTGCCGCATCTATAACCGTAGTAGAATCCTCATTTGATAAATAATAATAGTTATTATACAAAAAAAGAACTGAACGAAACCGAGTTCTAAAAGTACGACTGATTGCACTTTTACGAGATAAAACAGATACCCCTTTAATTAATACACTACTGTTTTCTATGGCGAAAGTTCCATAAGATGTGCCTGTAGATAGTCCATCTATATCATATACTAATCTGTTTTCATCTCCACCATAACCGCCTATTTTTACTCGGCTTGGATCTATTAAATTTCCTATAATACTTAAAAGAATACCTTGATTTTTTATATCAATTAACTCTACATACTCTCCATCTGCTAAATTAATTGCCACAACTTCTGTATTAAGTATATTAGTTTTTATAACATCGATAGCAAACTGTATTGTCTTAAAAGGTTTCTCTGCCGATAACCCTCTTTCGGGAGAATCTACCCCATCTGGCGACACATAAAAGTTAATCTTAGGCTCTAATTCCCAGACCTGTGCTTCGGTTGCAATAGACCTCGGATTATTTCCAGCGGGGGTGTTTTTTTCAGGTACAACAGGACTGGTCTGGAATGTTTTCGTTCCCTCAATCGTTTGATCACCCCTTAACCTAACAGCATCCCCATCCATCGCAAAAGGTAAATTATTCCACCTAGTAACACCATCACCAATCTTCACCTTCCCATAATCATCACCAGCACTAACATAGCCCATCTGACCAGCAAACAAAATAGGATTAGCAGAAGCCCACGCCGCTGTAGAACCCCTCCGATGCCTAACAATCGCATTAATGGTGTCCATCAAAGCACCTCCTCGTCAATCAATACATCATAAGAACTAACCTCTGAATCAGCAGACAGATTATCAAAATCCCTCTCATACCAGCTATCCGAAGCACTAGGCCCCCCCCCGTCGATATCTATACTACCCACCTCTTCATCAGGAACGAACCGAAACAACACAGGCAACCTAGCAGGTGACACCAACAACAACAAATCAATCACCTTCTCAATCATCTGAATAGCCTTATCCTTCGTCATACCCTGCGACTCAAAATCAAACACAATCGTCGTAGGTGCCCTTATATACATATCCGTAAACAAACCCATATCAGTTGTCGCTATCTCATCCTCAATCTCCATATCCGTTGTTTCAATGCCTTCCTTATCACCAAACAAGCCAGCACGTAACCTTAAAACCCTCACACCGCCTAAATACTGATCGCCAAACCAACGGAAAAATTCCTCATCCTTCCTAACCAGAGAACGTAATATAGCCTCTCGATACCTTGCCTCATAATTAACGCCTACCGATGAACAGAAATCCTTTAACAGAAAATTTAACGACTCCACATCAGGATCAGAATCCGCACCAGAAATAGCGTGTAACGTATCCAAAGCACCAGTGATCAAACTGGACTTTAACAAAGCACCCATATAAGCTGCATAGAACTTGCCCACCAAAGGTAAACTCTCAGGAGTAGTCTTTGAAATATACTTTGACACCAACGCATCTACATCAAATATACTTCTCAAAGCGTACCTTCTCCTCAAAGAATGTTTTATCATTCACAATATTTTCTGGATCATTACCACCAGACGGTAACTTCCGTAAACCAAAACTCCAAGGTGACTCACTACCAACAGGCATAGTACCCTCATTCTCAATCGCCCAGAAACACCTTAAAACACCCCTTCTTAAATTCTCATCCATTCGAATAGTAATCATGCCAGAGTCATGCGCTTCCTCTTGTACAGGACTCCTAGAACCGACCCATGAATCCTCAGTATCACCCCACAAAGTACCCCAAGTCCAACCACCCTCCACCGAAGTCTTCTTATACCTGTAAATAACCACCGAACCAGTAGCCTCTACAAACTCTCTATAAACTGCCGCTGGCTCTCCTTTAATGAAACCAGCAATCTCGCCATCAATAGTTATATAATAACCAAATGAATCTGTATCCTCATCATATTCATAAAATTCATACCAACCGCCAGGTTTCTCACCTCGGTAATACCTGACCTTAAGCTCCGTTTGCACATGGACAGCCAAGTTATATGGAACCTCGATATAATGAAAAGGAATGACCCTTAAACCAACTGGATCATATCCAGCCCTCATCATATTAGTCACCAACTCCATATCCATATCACTGAACAAAGATCGAGAATTTGCCTGTGCCCACTCAACCGAATACAAAGTCTGAACAGATGACTCCGCCGCTCCCATGAAGTTAATCTCATTAAAAACAGACCGATACTGCACCAGATAAAAATGCCAATAAACTAAAGGCCTGCGATATTCCAAGAATGCGATATCCCTCACTGGAGTTAACCGATCATCCAAATAACCAATCAACACACGATCACGATTGGGGTCAATAATCTCCCCACGCTTATCCAATAAATAAATCTCAACAATACCCTGAATCAAATCCGCACCGAAATCAGTCCTCGCAGACATC
>Ga0099364_10007432_pt1 | contig 15642 bp, 6 predicted proteins | sample TergutTh196P3_FD_73070 | JGI IMG/M metagenome (GOLD analysis project Ga0099364, IMG submission 73070) | Microcerotermes parvus P3 segment gut microbial communities from Pointe-Noire, Republic of the Congo - Th196 P3 | ecosystem: Host-associated > Arthropoda: Insects > Digestive system > Gut ...
CGGGGCTTGATGCCTTGTCGGACTTTATAAAACCGCACAAAACTATTGTTTTTCTCGGTTCGTCGGGGGTTGGGAAGTCGAGCCTTGTCAACGCACTCATGAACGATGAGGTTATGGCGGTCAAAGGAATCCGCAAAGACGACAGTAAAGGGAGGCACACCACAACCCACCGTCAGCTTTTTATGTTACCGTCGGGCGCAATGCTCATCGACACGCCCGGTATGCGCGAACTTGGGCTGTGGAACGCCGACGAAGGTCTCGGTGAAGTTTTCGCCGATATTGAAAAATTTCTCACTTCGGCAAATTGCAAGTTCTCCGATTGCCGCCACGAGAGCGAACCCGGTTGTGCAATAAAATCCGCACTCGAAAGCGGCGAATTATCCCGTGAGCGTTGGGAAAACTACTTGAAATTAAAGCAAGACGTCAGCTTTTCCGAGGACAAAGCAGAATACCTGCGGCTAAAATCTGTGCGGAATAAGAGGATTGCTATGTTGAATAAAAGTATGAAAAATAACTAAAATAAAAACGTCTTCTCTTTTTTATTCAAGAGAAGACGTTTCAATAATAACCAAAATAAGAACGCGCAGCGACTACCGACGAGCCCATGCCATATTCATAACGGTTTTGTGCAAACCTGGTGGCATGGGCATACGTATTTATTTTTACATTCTATTTTATACTAACCCTTTTTACAGATGTCCAAGAACCGTCTGCCCTCACTTTATTTACAGTTCTTCTCCCTCTCACTTGGAACTCGAATGAACTTCTTCTTGCCAAGTTTGGAGAAGTCCAGTTTTTCGCCCCCGCTTTTGTTGTTCTTGTTGTCCATCTGCTTGTTCCGCGTCTTCTGTATCTGATTTCCATGACTACACCGGATTGTGCTGTCCATGTGAGTCTTGCTTTTCTTGTACCTTGTCTTTTTGCGGTAAATTTCGCAGGTTTTGACGGAATTCTTGCAAATCTTGCGTAAATATCTGTGGCTTTTGTGATTTGTGTACCGCTTGTGCCGAATTTGAATTGTGTGTTTCCGTTTTTTGTTGTGAACCAACCTGCGAATACATGACCGGATTTTTTCGGGTTAGTCGGTTTTTGGATTCTTGTACCATGATTCACATTCCTTGCCGCCGGATTTCTCATCGCACTGTTTCCGTCCATAAACCGCACTCTGTGGGTGTTTATTCTCCAGATTGCGAAAAATGCCGCGTCATTGTTTGCGGTATATGTTCCGCCTGCTGCGAATTGTGCGGTTGTTGCGTTGCGGTTTGTGTTCCAACCTATAAAAGTGTGATTTGCTCGCGTTGGGCGGGTATTGCTTAATGTTAAATTTACACCGTGGGTTTTTGTTTGTTGGGCAGGTGTTCCTGTGCCGCCATTTGCGTTGTATGTTATTGTGTAATTTACAGGGATATTTTCTTGAACCCACACGGCATATAGTATTACATCAGCATTTTTCGCGTAAACTCCGCCGCTTTGGTATTCAAACTCTGTTGCGGCTGCTGTTTCTGCCCAACCTAAGAATGTATGATTTGCTCTTGTGGGTATGACATCGCTTAAAACTAAATCTACATCATGGGTTTTTGTTTGTGCTGTTATTTCGCCTGTGCCGCCGTTCATGTCGTAAGTTATGTTGTAAGTTGTAACAATTCCGTCTTCTACCCATACTGCGTATAGTGTTGTTTCTGCGTTTTTCGTGAAAGCTCCGCCGCTTTGGTATTCTGCTTCTGTTGCGGTTGCGGATTCTGCCCAACCCAAGAATGTATGATTTCCCCTTGTTGGAACTACACTGCTTATGATTAAATCTAAATCATGAGTTTTTGTTTCTGCTGTCGGTGCGTTTGTGCCGCCGTTTGCATCGTAAGTTATTGTGTAAGTTGCAACGGTAATTTCTTCCCATACTGCATATAATGTTGTTTCTGCATTTTTTGTAAAAGCTCCGCCGCTTTGGTATTCTGCTGTAGTTGCGGTTGCTGTTTCCGCCCAACCCAAGAAAGTGTGATTTTCCCTTGTCGGGACAACACTGCTTATGACAAAATCTACATCATGGGTTTTTGTTTCTGCTGTCGGTGCGCCTGTGCCGCCGTTTGCGTTGTAAGTTATTGTATAAGTTATAATTTCCCATTGTGCGAATATATCTGTGTCTTGTGTTATTATTGTGTTTTCGTCAACTTCTGTACCACCGCTACGAGCTGTAAACCAACCTTTGAAATTGTAACCGTCTTTTGTGGGAGTAGCGGGGAAATTTATAAGTCCGAGCGCTGTATTGTTATCTATACTGCGTTCAGCAAGAACGGTATCGTCATCTTCTAAGCGGTTTTGCATAAATCTTACTGTATGTGTTACGATTGGAATAAATCTTGCCTGTATTGATAAATCAGTTGTGACATCAAATGGGAAAGTGACGTCTGTAAAGATTCGCATACCGCCTAAATACCAACCGTCAAAGGTGTAACCGTCGTCTGCTGTGGCGACTAAGTTGATTTGTGAATTGTAGTTATATGTGCCGCCGCCGGAAACTGTGCCGCCTGCGGTTGCGGTTGCGGTAACGGTGTGTCTTGCAATTGCCCAGCGTGCGTATGCTGTGCGGTCTTCGGCGAATGTTGTTGAGTTTGTTATTTGTGTTCCGCCTGTAGTTGCAGGTGTGTTGAACCATCCTTGGAATGTGTAACCTTCTCTTGTGGGATTTTCGGGGAAGTTTGTACCCAAGGATTCGCCGTCCCTTACTTGTATTGTAAAAGTGTCGAGGGAATTAGCATAATTATAATTGAATGTTATCGTATTATATATAACAACAGGCGGTATGATTTCAACAAACAATTCTGTTTCAAAACCAACACTACTGTCTATATAAATATATATCGGGTTGTTTTTCCCTATTGTCCATGGGGATTCTTCTTGATAACTATACACATATAAATTCATACCGGTATCATTGTAAATTGACGAACTTATATCATAAATTGTTCCTTTATATATTTTATTTGTACCGTCTTTATAATACATAGTTAATTCAAGGGGGTTATCGTTTAATATATCCCATATATCATAATGGTAATATTCTCTATATAGATAATAACTCCAATCCCAATATCCATATGTGTTTTCAGTTATTTGAACATCGGGGTCGAATTTCACTTCAAAGCGGTCAAAAGGATCTTCAATGACTTCGACAAAAATATCTGTTTTGGTGTTGCCTAAAGATAGTGTTACAGGATTTAACCCTCGTTCCCACGGTTTTTCATATTGACTAACAATAGAAAATTCTATCCATTGCCAAGTATCATCGTTAACTTGGTATCTAATATCCCAAAATTCGCCTGTATAATCTTTTTTTGTACCGTCACTGAAAGTTAGAGTTAAAGCCGCTTGAGAATTATTTATACGCTCTCTAATGGCACTTTCGTTATAAATGTAAAAACTTTCCCACTCTTTCGTTTCCGGATTCCATTTTTCATCCCACCAACCATGACTTTGTTCTATTATTTGCAAGGCTGTTTCAAATTCAACTTCTATACTTACAGTTCCGAAAACTTCGATATATTCCTCTGTTGTTTTACCCATGAAATCGAATATTATCGGGTTTTTACCTTGTTTCCACGGGTCGGAATATTGAATCGTTTCCCATGAAATATAATTTCCGGTTTCATTATAAACTTCAACATTAACACTTCCATAACTCCCGTTATAAACCTTATTTTCTCCGTTTTTATAATATATTGTAAATTCCACATTTGAATTAAAAATATAATTTTCTAAATACCATTCATCATAATAAAAAATTCCATCATTCCAATATCCGTCTACGTTTTCTTTTATTTGAATGGGTTGGTCGAATGATATTTCAATACGGTCAACAGGAGATTCGATAATTTCCACTTCAATATCGAATGTTTTCCCCATATATGCCATTGCCGTTGTATTAAAACCGACATTCCACGGAACATTGTATTGATTGTCGAATACAGTTAATCTATATCCGGTATTATCATAAATTTCATCCCAAATATCCCAAAAATCCCCGGTGTAAATTTCAACCGTGCCATCTTTGTAATTTACTGTTAATTGTATAGGAACATCGTAAAGAATTGGATTATTATAATAAAAATATCTTTCCCATGTTTCTGTTTCTTCATTCCATTTTGTTTCCCAAGAACCGTTTGTACCTTCGGTTATTTGCAATGCGGTATCAATGGAAACTTGAATATTGTCGACAGGAGATTCTAAAACTTCAACATCTACATTTGTTTGAGCAATGACTTTTCTGTTGTCTTGTGCGTCCCATTCCCATTCGTATTTTATAAGTTGCATTGTCAAAGTGTTTTTACCCAATTCCCATGGGTTTTCTCGAAGTTGTTCACCGTCCCATTCAAGGGAATATCCAACTTCATAATTAATTATATTTACTACATCATTAAAAGAACCGTTGAAAATTTTGGATGCATTATTATTGAAATTTATTTTTACCTGCATTTCTGATGAATATATCCCATCATATATATCATAAACAAAATATTGTTCAAATTCTTTTGCTTCATCATTCCATTTTGTATCCCAAAAACCTTCTCCGCCTTCGATAAATGTTGGAGTTTTATCAAAAGTTACTTCAAAACTTTCTACATTGACAATATCAACATTTACAATTGTTTCCGTATTCATAAAATAAAATGACGTTGGATTGGAACCGGGTTTCCATGGGTTTTCATATTGGTCATAGTACCAATATATCCATTGTCCTGTGTCTGCATAAATTTGCCATTCTATATCATTTAGTGAACCTTTATAATTTTTCTTGGTGCCATTATCGAAATGTATTGTAAATGTCATGCCTGCATTTTCCAACGCTTCATCAATAGAACTTCCATAATATCGATAATATTCTTCATAATCTTGGGTATCATTGTTCCATCTTGTATCCCAATAACCTTTTGTGTTTTCGATTAAAAACGGTGTGGAATCGAAATTTATTTCCATAGATTCTGCAACAACTTCACCGGGGTGAACAAGTTCATTACCGTCGGTTACAGTTTTAAAACCGTAAATTGAACCGCCAAAACCTACATCTCCCCAAACAGGTGTATTAGCATCGAGCCAGAAAGTATCGTTGCATACCATGAAATAGATGGATTTCGCCCCATTTTCGATATACCAACTTAAATCAATTCTATTTACCCACACATGAGGTATAGTATTTCCGTTATCGTCAATATAATTTTCACCACTGTTTTCCGGAATTATTTTTTCGACATTTCCAGAATAATCATGTGTATCGGAAATATATACCGCACCCCGATGACCGCCTACATATAATTCAAGTGTTTGGGATAAACCTGTTCCTCTTATCGCAGTATTCAGCGGAACTTCAAAGAGCATTGCACCGTCGCTGTCATGGAATAAAACTTCTGCAACGGAATCATATAACGGGTTTGTTTGTGTGTTTTTCCAACCCCAGCCTTGATATGCTACCCATGCGTTTTCGTTGCCTTTAGCCCATGTGTTCTTAACCGTGGTCAAGGGAACATCAAGCCCAAAGGGTTTATCTGCAATATCATAAGAAACCCTGCCTTGCACGAACAATAAGGCGTTTTCATTGTGAGGGATCCAACTCAAACCGATTGACTCAATCCTCACATAAACATAACCATCGTTATTAACATATCCCGCTTCTTTTTCTTCGATAACTACCATTCTTGATGTTTGGTCATTATGCCGTTCACTTCGATAATCATTACTCGTATGTGCAAGTTCCTCCGACCAGTTATAGCCGTCTTCGGATACTCTAACTCCGAACCCTGCCATAGCATGAAGTGAAATATATGCTTTGTCTGCATCTTCCCAAATTGGAAGTCTATAATCAATAAATCCGTCGCCCTCATCTTTCCAACGGCGTGAAGTGTACCACCATGCGCTGTTTATATTTGCGTTGGTGTTATGAAGATAAGGATAGTCTTTGGTGTTTGAACTCCAGGGGTAATCATAATGCTCGCCGTTCGGGCTGAAAGTGTAGCCAAAAAATTCACCGGGGACATCTGTGTCGGCAGTGTCAGAAAATCTTGCGGTTAAAGTCGTGAAACCGTCCGGTAAATTAAAATCAATGGAATTGGATAAAGGATCAGAAATTGTAATATCTTCAGATTGCCAACCTAAGAAATCACCGTTATTAGGTGTAGCACTCAAACTAACATAATCTGAAGAAAAATCAAAACCATTCAACATGATCGTACCGCTATTTTCCGGTTCAATTTTAATATTCATTTCTTTACCGTTGTTTAATTTCAAGTTTGTAATGGGGTTGTTTTGACATTCAAGATATGCCAACGCAGTATTTTTCGATACATCTAATTCTTCCAGTTGGTTGTTGGAACATATAAAATTATCCAATAAAACGTTTTGGGAAACATTTAATTCTGTTAATTGGTTGTCGGAAATACCCAAGCCTTTGAGCATAGTGTTCTTTGAAATATCAAGCTCTGTGAGTTGGACACCGGAAGCATCTAAACTTCTAAGAATGGCGTTTTTCGAAACATCTATTTCTGTCAATGGGTTTTCATTGATAATCAATACTTCAAGCTGTGCGTTTTTTGAAACATCTAACGTAGCGAGTTGATTTTCTCTAACATCTAAAAATTCAAGTGCAACATTGGATGTGTTAATTACAGTGAGTTGATTACGATAAGCATTAAGTTTTAACAGTGAAGGATTTTCGCTTACATCTAAAGAAGTAAGTTGATTATTCCCACATTCTATTATGGACTCAACACCTGACTTTAAGAAAAAATATTTTGATTCAAATTCAATGTAATTCTCTGTTTTTAAAAACTCACTTTGGGGTAAAAATAATTCAATTAAATTATTATATGCGCACCATAACTCTACAAGTTTTAGGTTTTCACTTACATCTAAAATAGTTAATTCGTTATAGACACACCCTAACTGTTGCAATTCAATATTCTTTGTTACGTCTAAAAAAGTTAGTCGATTACTACTAACATGAAAAGTTATCAAATTTATATTTTTACTAACATCTATCTCTTCTAAACTGTTACCTGCGAGGTTTAAACATTCCAACTCAATTAAATCGGATACGTCAATCTTTTTTATCGCATTGTCGGGACACCATAATACTTCAAGTGATTTACATCCTTTCAAGTTCAGTTCTGTCAATTGATTATTAAATCCTTGAACAAATACAACTTTTGAAAGATGTTTTAAATCCAGTGCTTTAAGTTTATTATTATGGCATATAATATCAATTAAATTTATACAACCGCTCACGTTTAGTTCTATTAATTGGTTGTTGTTACACACTAACAATTCCAATGCCGCGAAATCGCTTAAATCAAGATTTGTCAATTGATTATAATTGCACCAAATTTCAATCAGTTCAGTGTTATAAATTAATTCCAATTCACTCAGTCTATTATAATCACAATAAAGATATTGCAACATTGTAAAATATTTTATTCCATCTAATTTTTCTATATTCATATTAATAAGATCAAGTTTTTCAATATTTGCAAGAATTTCAAAATCACCGGTGGTCATTATATCAGCAGGACTTCTATTTCTACCATCGTGTGAATTAATTAATCTTAACACTTCACGACGGAAATTATCGTCTGGAAATTCAACCGCAAACATACCTTGTTCCGGTTCCACCCATTGTGCATATAGTTTTATATTTCCGGTTATCGCATTATTAAAATTAAATTTTGTGCCGCCGACATCAGATGTATACCAACCGCTTAAAATGTAATTTTCTCGCAAAGGCCCTATCTCTTTTATTATGCCGTCGGGTAACGAATAAACCACAAACGGTTCAATATCATCGTAATTTAAATCATAACTAACGCTATATAATGAATCAAATCCAACTACCGATGCATAAGCGTTTACTATCCCATAACCGTAATATATGTTTTTACCAAAAACATCAGCTTCCCGTTCAATTCTACATAAAAGCCTTTTTATTTGTTGAGGTGTATATTCCGGATTAAGTGATTTAATTAATGCCGCTACACCTGCAACATTAGGCGATGCCATAGATGTTCCTTGATATGCAACATAATCGCCGCCGTTTTGAGTTGAATATATCGCTGTCCCCGGTGCAGCGATGTCAATTTCCGGACCGCAATTGGAATAACTGGAATCAAAATCAAATCCTTGTTTGGTTGCAGAAACAGCGATTGCTTCCGGGTATGCTGCCGGCCAACCTGCATGGCTGTCCCTTTCGTTTCCTGCTGCACATATTACAGTTACACCGTTTTCGACCGCATTTACAATAGTGGTATGTTCTAATTCATATCCCCCTGCACTATATTCTCTTCCAAGGCTCATATTAATAATATCTGCACCGTTTTCCGTTGCATAATTTATTCCGCGAAGTAATGCAGAAGATTCAAATAAACCTTCATTAGTAGTATTTGCTTTTATTTTCATAATTTGTGCATCGGGTGCAACGCCAAAAACATTTTCCCCTTTTCCTGCGGCAATACCGCTGACATGAGTACCGTGACCATGGTCATCACGCACATATTCAAGTCCGATTTCGTCTGTATATGAATTGTAAGAAATTGGTGAAATTCGTCCTTCAAAATCCGGATGGTCAATGTCGATGCCGGTATCTATAACCGCAATAACTACATTCTCACCAGTTGAAATATCCCATGCACGTTCGGTGTCCATTTCCGCATGATGCCATTGTAATTCGGTTTTGTTTGTTGGAACATTGTCATCAAGCGGTTTCCATTCCCATTTCGGTTGCAACCGTTCATATTCACTGTCCGAATAAGCTTTCGTTATGTCAGATTCTTGTTCTCTGTCTGAATAAGTTTTTGTTATGTAGGATTCTTGTTCCCTGTCATATTCATAGGAATTGACGGATTTCGTTTGTGTACGATTTGTAAGTGTCGCCTCTGCTGTTTCAAACAATTCGTAATAATGATTATAACTAAGTTGCGGCAAAGCGTCCAAAGACGATTTTTTGCTTTGTTCCACAGCTAATTTAGGATCAGTCGTTTTAAAAACCGCAATCCCATATGCATAGGATTCAAATTCTAATCCATAAGATTTTGCAATTTTCATTGCATCTTCTTTTGAATCTGCGGGTGCAATTACCTCATCAGGCACAAATTCATCATCACCGGGGTCGCCTCCGCCCATTCGGGTAAAATTATCGTTTGGGGGGTCATTGCCGCCGTTGTCATTTGATAATATATCAGACGGTATATTATCAAACATATCCAATTTTGGTGCAATACTGATTACAAACGTTAATATCAAAATCAACGTTAAACAACGTTTTGCAAAATTAGAAATATTCTTTTTCATAGTTAATATCCTCACTTTTTTATTGGAAGTATCCAAAAAGTCGATTCAAAAAAACGAGTTTTGATTTTTGCAAATTTTTGTTTTCGGGTACTTCTTTTATTATAAATATTTGTAATAAAAATTTAACATATAATTGAGTATACCAATTTTAGAAATATTTTGCAAGTGTTTTTTAGAAAATACCCCAAAAACGGCAATATGCCCATATATATATATATATATATATATATGGGCATATTTTGTGTAATTTGCACAAATAAGATGTAATTATTTATATCACAAATGTATAAAAATGTAAGGGATTATTTTTTAAAATTTTTAAATTTGTTATGTATTTATTCTTTATCTTGACATAACAACCCATGTGTAATATAATAAATTTGACAAATATTTGTATATTTAACACCCTCAAATATTATTTTTTTATACAGGGAGAATCTATATTGATAATTTTAGGAATAGACCCGGGGTATGCCATTGTAGGATATGGATTATTAAATTACACCAATAATAAATTCACTACCCTTGATTACGGCGTTATTACTACAAATTCTAATATGGAATTTCCCGACAGACTCTTGCATATTTACGAAAGACTTAAACAGATAATACAAACACAAAAAATCGACGCGATGTCGGTAGAAAAGTTGTATTTTACCACAAATCAAAAAACAGCAATAGATGTATCACAAGCACGCGGAGTAATAATGCTTGCCGCAAGACGTAATAATATTGCGGTGTTCGAATACACACCGCTACAAGTAAAACAAGCTGTCGCAGGATATGGTAAAGCAGGAAAAGCACAGGTTACAGAAATGACAAAAAGACTTTTATCAATAAAAGAAACCCCAAAACCAGACGACGCCGCAGATGCCCTCGCCATAGCAATATGTCACGGTTTCAGCTCCCATTCGTTACTAAATAAAAAAAGACTAAAAGAACTTATAAATAAATAGTGAATAAGTAATAGTGAATAGTGAATAAGTTAGTAATGAATAGTGAATATTTATTATTTATTAGTTGTTAGTTGTTAGTTGTTATCTGTTATCTGTTATCTGTTAGTTGTAAATAAAGGAATGTTGATTTTGATACGTAGTATAAAAGGGATATTAAGTGAAACAGAGATTGCCGATAATTACAATATTATTGTGATTGAAGTTGGCGGAATCGGGTTTGAGTTAAAAACTTCGATGACAGCGGCGGCGGAACTTCCTGTTGTTGGGGAAACTGTAAAACTGTATTCATATCTTCATGTGCGTGAGGATATTTTAGAATTGTACGGTTTTATCGAAAAAGATGAAATGGATATTTTTATCCGCCTTATTTCTGTTTCGGGAGTAGGACCGAAAAAAGCTCTCCCGATATTATCCGCACTCACTCCTGCACAGCTTACAGCGGCGGTGAATAAAGAAGAACCCGCATTGATTACCCGAGCAAAAGGTGTGGGACTTCAACTTGCGAAAAAGATAGTTTTGGAATTAAAAGGGAAATTATCAGCATATACAGGAAGCACAACTGCACCTACACAACAGAGTGTAGGTGCGATAGAAGCATTAACTGCTTTAGGATATTCACAAAATGAAGCATCCGCCGCAATTAACAGCATAGATAATTCATTATCAGTAGAAGAACAAGTAAAAGCAGCATTACAAGTTTTATTTAAAACAAAATAAAACTTGTATATTTATGAAGGGAATCATCAATATGGTAAAATTACAAGGTGAAAAAGTTTACCTTGCAGCAATGGAACAAGAAGAACATTTAGTCACTCCGAACACGAAAGGAAAAAACCGTTCTTATGGAAGAAAATAATCGTTTAGTTGACCCTCATATGAGTAGTGCGGATGAAGATATTGAATTTTCATTACGTCCGAAAGTTTTGGATGAATATATAGGGCAAGATGCGGTAAAAGAAAACTTGAAAGTATTTATTGAAGCGGCAAAAAACAGGGCAGAACCGTTAGACCATCTTTTATTGTATGGGCCTCCGGGGTTGGGAAAAACAACCCTTGCTATGATAGTTGCAAATGAAATGGGCGTCAACATAAAAATAACATCAGGCCCTGCGATACAAAAACCGGGGGATTTAGCGGCGTTATTAACTAATTTGCAAAACGGAGATGTGCTTTTTATTGACGAAATACACAGGCTTTCAAGAGTTATTGAAGAAGTGCTTTATCCTGCCATGGAAGATAATGTTTTTGATTTTATCGTGGGAAATGGGCCGTCCGCACAGTCAATTCGTTTGAATTTAGCTCCGTTTACTTTAATCGGAGCTACAACAAGAGCGGGTCAGCTTTCATCACCGTTGCGTGACCGTTTCGGAATGTTAATGCGGTTGGAAATGTATACAAATGATGAATTAAGCGCTATAATTAAAAGAAGTGCAGGATTGCTGGACATTGAATGTGATAAACAAGGAGCGGACACTCTCGCAAAACGTTCACGCTCCACACCGCGTGTCGCTAACAGACTTTTAAAACGGGTGAGAGATTTTGCACAAGTCATAGGCGACGGACATATAACAAAAGAAATGGTAGACTTGACGTTAAACAGGCTTGATATTGATGAATTGGGGTTAGAATCACTCGACCGCAGAATGTTGCATACAATGATAAAGTATTATAACGGCGGGCCTGTCGGGTTAGAAACCCTTGCGGCGATGTTGGGTGAAGAAGCAATTACAATAGAAGATGTGTATGAACCTTATCTTATGCAGCTTGGATTTTTGCAACGCTCCAATCGCGGCAGAATAGTGACAAGCTCCGGATACAAGCATTTAGGAATAGAACAAAGCGGACAAATAACAATGTAGATGTCGATTGCTTCGCAATCTAAGTGGTCAGTGATCAGTGATCAGTGGTCAGAAAATGGAGTGGTCAGTAACCACTATAATAAGGAGTTTTTATGGGAAAAATATTTGGTACAGATGGTGTTAGGGGTATTGCTAATACAGAATTAAGTTGTGAACTTGCTATGAAAATAGGACGGGCGGCGGCAACAGTGTTGACGGAACATAATTCCGGGCGTCCGAGAATTGTTATAGGACGGGATACTCGTATTTCGGGGGAAATGCTGGAAAATGCACTTGTTGCGGGAATATGTTCAATGGGAGCAGATGTGGAAATTTTAGGAGTTGTACCCACTCCTGCAATAGCATATTTAGTGGAAAAATACTCAGCAGATGCGGGGGTTATGATTTCAGCATCACATAATCCGATGGAGTTTAACGGTATAAAACTGTTTTCAAAAGATGGATATAAATTAAGCGATGAAATTGAAAATGAAATTGAAGATTTAATCGAAAAAAATTCAAAACCTGTTATAACAGGGAAAGATATTGGAAGAATTTATCATAACACAGCTGCTGTTTCAGATTATATTCAATATTTGAAAACTACGGTAAAAAATGATTTAAGCGGCATAAAAGCCGCGGTAGATTGCGCTAACGGAAGTGCCTCAGCCACTGCCCGTGATTTGTTCGCAGAATTAGGAGTAAACGCACATATAATAAACGATATTCCGGACGGCAAAAATATAAATCTAAATTGTGGCTCAACACATATGGAACAATTAATTGAATATGTAAAAACTCATAAATGTGATTTAGGGATAGCTTTTGACGGTGATGCAGACCGTTGTCTTGCCGTTGATGAAAAAGGTAATTTCATAGACGGCGACCAATTAATGGGAATATTTGCAAAAAACATGAAAAAAGCAGGAAAGCTAAAAGACAACACAGTAGTTGTAACAGTAATGTCAAATCTTGGGTTTTTCCATTATGCAGAACGTGAGGAAATCAAAACCGCAACTACGAAAGTAGGCGACCGTTATGTTTTGGATGAAATGCTGGACAAAGGTTATAATTTAGGCGGAGAACAATCAGGACATATAATTTTTTCGCAATATGCAAAAACAGGCGACGGACAGCTTTGTGCCGTGCAATTATTAAACTTAATAAAAGAATATAATATGCCTTTTTCAGAAATAGTAAAAGATGTAAAACGTTATCCGCAAGTTTTACTTAATTTGACAGTAGAAGAAAAAAGCAAAGAAGCTATTTTAAACGATAAAAACGTTAATGAACTAATAAAAAAACACGAAAAAGCATTAGGAACAAACGGAAGAATATTAGTACGCGCCAGCGGCACAGAACCTTTGATTAGAGTAATGGTAGAAGGCAAAATTCAAGAAGAAATCAGCATTATTGCCCAGGAAATAATAGAAGAAATGAAAAAATAGACATGAGACATTAGACATGAGATTTTAGACGATGTAATGGGATTGTAGGGATTGCCCTTGGTCAATCCGTGAGGTAAAAAAGTTTTTACGCAACGGTACACCCCACGAAATTTTTATGGATAAAACAAAATTTGCATATCAACAAAAATTAGACATTAGATTTTAGACAATCTTTGTTTTTGGGCACTCCCCTATTAATATTTTTGTTATACTACAATCAACTTTTTAACAACAAGTTAAAAAGTTGATTGTTTTTGTTCATTTCTTTCTTAGAATATTTGACATAATTTAAATTTTGTGTATAATAAAGAATAGTAAGTAATTTAAAGATAGGATGGTCATATATTATGGATAACGGAAATAATAAACGCAAGCCTGCGGAATATACTGATATTTCCAGTTCATCACAAAGAAAACCGACTTCCTCATCACGTCCGCCGTCGGCAAAAAGTCAAAAACCTCGCAGAGCTTCACATAATTATGTTGATGTAAACAGCTCTACAGGGAAATTTAAAGATATAAGCAGTTCTTCAAAAAAAGTAAAAATGCACCCTAAATTGGAAAATAAAGCTAAATCTAAATCAAAATCTAAACACAAAAGAAGTTTAGCGAGAAAAATATTTTCCATAGCGGCAAAAACTTTTTTAACGATGTCACTCATTTTTGTGATAACAATGTCGATTGTGGTTACTGTTTTGACTGTGTATGTAATGCGTTTTATGGACGATGATGCGTTTTCTATCGAAGATGCTAAATTTAGTTATACCACAATTTTATATGCGGACGGAAAGAAAAAGAATCCCGATGAAATAAGACGTATAACTAACGCCGAAAATCGCATATGGGTTGACCTTGATAAAATCCCACGCCATGTTCAGCACGCTTTTATTGTCACCGAAGACGAACGTTTTCGCGACCATGACGGCGTTGACTGGAAACGTACCGCGGGTGCGTTTATAAATATGTTTTTTAACATATGGGATAACAGTGCGGGCGGCTCGACTATAACTCAACAAACAATAAAAAACGTCACAAACGAATGGGCGGACACAGGACTGATGGGTATTGAACGTAAGGTAAAAGAAATTTTCCGCGCAATGAATTTGGAACGTAAACTTTCCAAAGACGAAATATTGGAAATTTATTTGAACATCATACATTTAGGGCACAACACAGGGGGAGTTCAAGCGGCATCGCATCTTTATTTTAACAAAGATGTTTCTAAACTTACCGTAGTTGAAGCGGCAGCTTTGGCGGCGACAACAAAAAGTCCAACGGTATATAACGTATATGACGAACCTAAGCGAAATAAAAACCGCCGCGAATATGTATTGGGTAAAATGCGGGATTTCAAAATCATATCAAAAAGCGAATATAAAAAATATAAAGATGAAGATTTAACAGTAAAAACTTTAAATAAAAACAGTGCACCGGGGAGTAAAAACCAAGTGCAAAGTTATTTTGTTGACCATGTTATACAAGAAGTTATAATTGATTTAATGAATAAAAATAAAATCACCGAAGAAGCCGCAAAAAATATGTTATATCAAGGCGGATTTAAAATCTATACAACATTAGACCAATCTTTACAAAAAAAGCTTGAAAATCAATTTAACCAACCGCGTAATTTTTCTTATAATGATTTAAGCAACAGAACAGATAAAAACGGTAAAAAAATCGGCGCTCCCGAAGCCGCTATGGTAATTTTCGACCATAACGGCGGATTGAAAGCAGTAGTCGGCGGTAAAGGTAAAAAGAAACAAAGCGGTATTTTCAATCGCGCTACACAAGCAAGAAGAAGAATGGGCTCAACAGTAAAACCAATAGGTGTATATGCTCCGGGAATTTATTACAACGAAATTACTTATTCTGATATATTTTTTGACACAAAACCATATGATAAGGTAATTGGCGGAGTAACAAGAAAATGGCCGGATAATTACGGCAGGATTTCATACGGCCCATTGGCAGTTGCACAGGCATTACAACGCTCTACCAACACCGTCCCTGCACAAATTTACAGGAATATGGGACACGAAAAAGCATTTAGCTTTTTTAGAAATAATTTTTATATTG
>Ga0099364_10007433_pt1 | contig 15640 bp, 19 predicted proteins | sample TergutTh196P3_FD_73070 | JGI IMG/M metagenome (GOLD analysis project Ga0099364, IMG submission 73070) | Microcerotermes parvus P3 segment gut microbial communities from Pointe-Noire, Republic of the Congo - Th196 P3 | ecosystem: Host-associated > Arthropoda: Insects > Digestive system > Gut ...
CTGCCGGGCGGGCATACCCCGATTAATGCGATTAACATTATATGTTTTTTGGATGAATGTGTTACCTATCATTGACACTTTAACAATTTTAGCACAATTATTTTTGTGCGAAGTGTTGACAAAGCACATTTTTTGTGATATAATTGAATCATTCCAAAAATAAAGAGGTAATTTCATTCCGCTAACTCAATACCGGAATCGTCCAACAACTCCGCAAACTTGCTTCCGAACGCTTTTGCCGCAGTTGACTCCTCAGGCGAAAGTGTTCCGATTGCTTCGAAATTATACAACGCATACGGCTTACCGCCTTTACTCGTTGCTTTCTCCAATGTGATTTTCGTCGCAACCCCGCTTATCGGAATCATCTGCCCGATTAATCGTGTCGCATATTTCAAAAACAGCAATTTACTTGACACCGGAATCCGCACAATAATCGGCATAATATTATCCGGACGCAGCAGTAAAATCTCCACCGATTCCTTGCAAGCTTTTGCTCGTGAATTAGAATTATCACCATCTTTGCTTCCGAAATCATTGTACATACATTCGGCACAAAGCTTGCCTTCATGCGAGATAACACTATCTCGACTGTAGCAAATCGGCGGTGTTCCCTCGACCGGGTCGGGGGTGTCCCAATACGCACGCGGTGTTGAATAATCCAAGATAATTCCGGTAATTTCTTTTGCGGCTTCTTCCCCCGAAAGCCCGGGGATTGCAAATACAGTTGCACCACCCGATGGTGATTTTACCACATCAAAGAGCTGATGTGTCAACGGTTGATTCTTGAGATTGTCGCCGATAATATCCAACGCATTGTTGGCAAAAGCGATGTATTCGGTCTCTAAAACAGCCAACGTCGGCTGATTCGCTACAATAGATGTCGATGATTTTTTCGCCATTTTTTCTTTAAGATTGCTCATTTTATTCCTCCGTTTTTAGATAGCAGATTTGATTGAAAATCAGTCGGGCTGCCCTGTTCGACGGCAAGCCGCCGACACCGGCAGCACCCTAATTACAAATCTGCGGCATTTATTATTTGATTTCCACAACACAATGTGGGTTTGAGTTTCCCCGATTTCGTTATCGCCGAGCATTTGTTTCAGACGGTTTTCAGCTAATTGTTTTTGAGCAGTAAATTCCTTGACTTTCTCTGAGAATATGATATGATCTTGGATATACTCCATTGCTTTTGCAGGCAATGCTATTTTAGAGTGTGGGAGGCTATTCGGGAATTTCTCGTTTATAAATTTCGCTGAAGCTTCCGAACCGTCAATCTCGGGCGGTATGCCATTTTGAACGTGTTCCCAAAATTCGCTTTCTAACTCAATCAGCATCGAAATTAACTCCTCGTCACGCTCGATAAAATACCATTTGAAAGTGTTTCCGCCAATTAAAACTGCGACATACACACCCGGAAATCCCGTCACGGACATATAGTGCTGAATTTGCAACATATATTCATCGGGAATGGTTTCCTCCCATTCGGAAATGCGATAAGCGGAAGAGGTTTTCGCTTCAAAAACGCACTCACCTAAATCGGGATGAATACACGTTCCATCAAGATTTGCGAGCATGAATGGATGCTCAACACTCTGCAATAATTTGTTATGAGGAATCACTTCAATCCCTGTTCGCTTGGTGAATTCAGCTCGAACAAACGGTTCAAGCTGAGTTCCCCAATATGCAGATTCCCCCGCTTCTTGATGCGGAATTTGCCCGGTTTTATCAAGCCATAATTCAATCGGTGATTTCCATTTGTTGATTCCGCAAACAACGGATGCATCCGAGCCGCCGATGCCACGACGACGGAGTTTGAGCCATTCGGTATAAGGCAGATTTTCAGTTGAAACTATGATTATTGGTGACATATCAGCTACTCCAAAATTGTATTTTTGATAACGGTTTTACAACTAATGATTTCAAGCCGCCGAAAATCCCACCGATTAATCCGCCGACAATCGCACCCGGAACACCAAGTGCACAACCTCCGATGACTGCACCTTTTTCTGCACCATCGACAATGCCGTCCAATAATCCATCCCAGAAACTTCCTTTTATCGCCATTGCGTAGTCTTCTTTGCCGTCATCATAAATCCAGTTGGAATCATCGAAATTTATTTTATCCGCTAAAACCAATCTTTTTTCGGACGGAACTGCCTCGAGAATGTAATAAAGCAATTTCGATAAATTGTAGGGGTTTTGCTTTTCTGCACCGTCGGTGTAACCTGCACAGTAACAAATCGGTGTGACCACAACGCCGGTCGCTTCGTAGATTCGCCGTTTCACCGATTCCGATTTTTTAGCTAAGAATTCTTGAAGCGGTTCTTCGGGAATATTTTCCTCGTGATTCCAGTTACGCCCTTTCATCGCCATGTCGGATTGGTTCAACCCAATCAATATTCGATGTGCATTGTCCTTGCCGAGACACGGGATAAGAGTTTTGTTGATTGCATCGTAACTCACGCCTAAGTCTTTACTTGAGGCATCCAAAACCACTAAAACAAGGTCGATTAATAAGTCTCCGTTTGCATCTGTTTCGGAAAGTTTTTTGACGATTTGTTTGATATGCGATTTGTCATTTTTTACGGTGTCGCCTAATCCGGGAGTGTCCCAAATTGTGAGATTGCCAAGGTCATACTTTGTGATTTTTTGTGTTTCCGGATCAACTCCGACACCGACTTTAGCAACGCTCATGTCGAAAAGTGCGTTAATAGTTGATGATTTCCCCGATGATGTCGCCCCGACTAACATGAGATTAATTCGACGACTGCTTGCTTTAAGCAAAGCCGACAATCTCCTGTTTTTCTCCGCTTCCGGGAGGTTTGATTGCAATATTTCCTCTTGTAATGAGTCAAAGATATTTGCTTTGTTTTCCATTTTAAAATTCTCCTTTAATATAAAATTTGATTGTTTTTGGACTAAAATTCACACCCCATAATCCTCAAAGAAAACGCAACCACGCAGGATGGAGACACGGTCGCAGTTCCCGTCGGGAATGCGTGAGTGTCTCATCCTGCTGTGGTGAAGTTGATTTGACACCGGCAAAATGTCTGAGCCGGAGACCTTCAGGTCGTAGGTTCATGTCTTTTGCGAGTCGTTACCATCGAATAAATTCCGGATAAAACCACGAAATACTCATTATTTGAGAATAATAAGTTATCCATTATGGGGTGTTAATTTTCGTGTAATTTCGTTTACAATCTGCATGGTATCCCACGCCTGAATCCAGCCGGGATTCCGCCTTCCGAAGCCGGAATATTTCGTTCTCGGTGAGCTGTCAAGTATGCTCGACCCCTGTATTTAACGAGGTTTTGCGAAATCGAAATTGTCATTGCAGCATCGTTCGGATTAATCCGGTAGCGTCGGCGGAGCCCCCCGCGTAACGGAGGCAGGCTTCCTCGTTCTGACCGTGTGTTACTTCAGCGAATCGCATAAAGCAGAGTAAAATCTTATTCATTGTAAACGTGATTTTTAAACCCGCAAATCCTCTTTAATACAGGATTCTACGTCGGTGAAATGTTTGTCACTACATTGCCGAATCAAGTAACAAATGTAGTCTTTTTCCACCATTTTGTAATAGCTAATCAACCCACCTAAAACCTGAATATCGTGCCGTTCCCAGCCATTCCCCGACTTGCGATTTCGGATATAATTATCGAGCATTGCCTTGAATTCTTTCTTGCGTTTGTGTCCGATTGTAATCTCGTTTTTGCCATTTAACATAAGCCCTAAATTCCAGTTGCGACCTGCACTTGAACCGTATCGAGTCTTCGCAGAATTAATCGAAAACGGTGCGTTGAATTCGCCCAAAATTTCTTTTACATAATTTTCGATTTTACTCTTGTCAAAATCAATTTTACATGATATAATAAGGTCATCGGCATAACGGGTGTAGACGAGTTTTCGGTTGTCGAAATTTCGCAGACCGTTACTGAGTTTGTGGTCGATTGGAATCATCATGATGTTCGTCAGAAACGGACTTATGGGAGTTCCCTGCGGCAATCCCCCATTCAGAAAACACAGCGACAATGCACGTTTCAACGCTTGGATTCCGTCATGACTTTTCACAATTTCACTGAACGGAAACAACATCGACAACATTTCAAGCACGAATTCCGGTGTGGTGCTTCCGAAGAAATTGGAAAAATCCAACTTCAAGAACCACTTACTTTCGTTGTGTTGATGCCGTTTTATCGCATCAATCGTGGAACGTCCGCGAACATATGCGAATGCAGTCGTGTGGTACAGCGAAAACATATGCTCCTCGAACAATGACTTCAACTCCCGAAGTGCGTTCATTAATTCCGGTAATGGTGCATCAATTCTGCGAAGTCCGCCACTGCTTTTCGGAACATGAAACGTGTGATACAAGGTCGATTTTTCGGCTTGGAATAAGGATTTGTGGCGTTGGTTGAACCGTTGCAAAACATCAATCATACAATTTATTTTTGTATTTTCGAGTAGCTTCGGATTGACTTTTTCAACGAAATGTGTGCGAGTATTCGTGATGTTCGGTTGAACATATTTGCTCAAATCCTCGACACCATTGAGCATTTCCTCGAACGTGATTTGACGATAAATCGTCGGCTGTTTAATCGTGATATACGGCATAATTCCTCACTTTCTTTGTCTAAAATGCGTCTAACATAAAGCTGAACGCATCAATTTGAATAAACTTTTTCAAATATTTCCCTTTGACGAAATTCACGAAATTTGCAATTCCCAATGAGCATATAATCCGAACAGTTGGAGCGACCGACAAAGTCATATTACAAGCCGAAACAGGCGTTTCCGAAACAGCCTCATCGTGAGTGAAATTCATGCTGTTGATGAAGTCGGTGACTTGTTTGAAATCACTCCAATTTGCGGCATAATGTTGAGCATCTGTCAGTCGTGTGCGAAAGTCGAACATCGCTTTTATATAGGGATTATCCTTGTTTGCGAGTGAGATTTTTCGGCGAATTTCGATGTTGTCAACGCATAGAAAAACATAGCCCGACAACTTCTGATTTACAAAACCATCGTTGTGAATTTTCAAATTATGCTTGACTTCCGGATTTATTTCGTGTATAATGTCAGACAGAGCCTTGGTTTTCGGCATACCGATATGCTCTTGCCGGAAGAGTTGGTTTGCAAGATTTTTCGGCTCTACGATGTCGAAATCATAGAGCGTGATTTTCGTCAACCCAAACCGTGAAATCAGCTCTGTGACTGTACTTCCGACCGAACCGCAACCGATAATATGAATGCGTTCGTTGCAGTCTTCAGGCTTGAAAAAGTCATAACTTTTCGATAGATTTAATGTCGCCATGCTTCACCTCCTAAGTCGAATTCATCGAACATCATTTCCATTTCTAATTGCTCCTGTTTTCGTGATTTTTTCTTGTGTTTAGCGTAATTTGTTTTCCGAACTTTTTCATGTGCATCGCTCAGAAAATCGTCCACACCATCGCTTGTCAACAGCTTAATTTCGATGTCATTATTCTCATACAAAATGTTGTTTTTCATGTCGAAAATCAGCGTGTGGACTGACAAACTCTTGTTCCAAATTTGGAAAATATAGAACATATTCGGTTCAAGTTGTTCAAGGATTTGTTTGCGATGGGTGTCGTCAACTCCGGAAGGATTCACGCCCATATTGACGTGCGAATGCCCCTGCATTCTGATTTTGTTGAACACCTCATCAGTCTGCTCGTAGAGCCACTTTGTGTACTCTTCTTGGTCGGTGACAACGGTGCTTCCGGTGACTTCTTGCGGGTAGACGAAAATGTCTTCGATGACGAACTCGCACTCTCCCGAACGTGTGACAGTCCCGTGCCATGCGACCTCGTCGGAAAAGTTTGTGACAAGTGCGACAATTTTTCGATAAGCCTCCAAAGTGAGTAAAACAGCGGCTTTCCCGCTCTCATACTTGAAGCTTACTTGATATTTCAGTTCGCCATCCGACATTTTTGCTTTGTCCAAAGTTTCGGAAAATTCGCTTAACATCTGTTGTTTGTTCTCGTCTGTCAATATGATTGGTCGTGCCATTATTCTCCTCCCAGTTCTGTAATTGCTTCAAGCGGTGTGAGTAAAGTTCCGTCCGATTTTTCGATGCAGGCGACAGTCGAACGTGACAAATTCCGTGCCAACGCCCCGATTGCGGCGGAGTCGTAAAAGTTCAGGTTTCGTGCGGAAACTACCGCTTGGTCGATGCCGCCGACATAGTCCCGTTTTTGCATATACTCGTGAAAACGTGCCGCATATGTGCCAATACAACCGTATTCCTGAATGTGCGGATTTGGAAAATATGTCCGACTTTCGGACGGGAAATTGTAGTGTTGCAACGCCCGAAGTCCTGTTGAAACATCGGCAACGTATGCGGCACAAATCCGCAGTTTATATAGGTTTGTGCCGAAGATTGCACGATACAATTTTTCCATTTGCGGCTTGGTAATTTCTGAATTTATGATCGAGTAAAAGTACCCGTTGTGATTCCCGACATACGCTTCAAACGCATCAACATCGTAAATATCGGCATAACCGTGAACCACAAATTCGATGCTTGTTCCGGCAACTTTTATAATCGACAAGTTTTTGTTGCACATGAAATATTCCATCAATTCCGAATCCCCTAAACGCTCTTGAATACTGCATTCAAGTCCCGAAAGCGTGTATTTCTTTTCTTGGATTTTCTCCGAAATTTCACGAAGCATCGCAAGTTCACGTTCGTAGTTGTTTTCACAACAGATGATTTCTCCTTTGATTTCGTCCAATTTGCGACGTTCAAACGCAGTCTCGAATCCTTGTAATTTTGTGCGAATTATTTCCGTGCGAATGTCCAAATCTTTTGCGAATTTGTCTATGATTTTTTCGTATTCAACCGCCGATTTATTCCCCAAACTTTTAAGCAAATTCGCTTCTGAATCGGTTAGTGGCAACTCCGCAAACAGGCTTGGCAAGTACTTCGGGAGCATTATTTGCAGTGCGTGGAATTGTTTACATTCCAACTTATCCGTGAAAACAATCGTCTTGTTTTCGTTGACATTGTGATAGAAAAGTGCGTTACATTTCCGTGCATAGAAAACTCGCAAATCCTCTTGTAGAGTGAATTTAGGCAAATAGCGTTTGGCGTTCGATTTGACAAGTTCGAGCATTCTTGCGCCGGAATCACTGTTTGTTGTGTGGACGATTATTAAGTTATATTGAGAGTTTGTCGGGGTTCTCAACGCATCCGAAACGAACCAATCCATCGCCTGTTTCGGCGATACATTATCAATTTCTTGCGGCGAAAAGTACAGTGTTTTGACTCGTAAATGCACACGTTCGTTTTCCGGCAATCGCTTGTGTAAAAGGCAACGCATTGTCGTGAGAAAAGTGAGGTCTAATGCGGATTCTGACGTTATGTTTGCGAATAATCTGTTGGCTGTTTCGCCAGTCAATTGTGTGGTGTAAATCGGTTTTGTGAACATGAGGAGTCCCCTTTCTTTGAATTGGAATGCGGAATCATCCGGTTGTAGACCGCCAAGTCTTAACCGAACAATTCCGCATGGCGAGAGCGTTTCAAGCGTTGTCGGCTTTTACGACATTCAACAAATAGCACTTTTCCGTAATCCCGAAATCGGCGAAAGTTTTGTCCAAATCACCGGGTGAAAGCGTGCTGCCGTCTAAGTTCATAATCCCGCTTGTGTAGTCGATTTCAGCTTCTTCCAAAGCCTCCCGAAGTGTCGTTTCGGGGTCGAGAATTTCCGTTTTACGTTTGACATTATTTCCGATTGTTACTTTAATCATTTTAGATTTTTCCTCCATCATACATAAATTGAGGAGCCTTTCGGCTCCCTTTTTTGGCTTAAACACTCACGATTATGCTATCGGCGAGTGTCGCACGTTCAGCGTTAATTTCGTCCAACGCCTTTGCGATTCCGGCTTCGATTTTGTTCAAATTCATGACCGCAATTCCCGCTTTGTCGCAGACGTAATCCCTCTTATCTTCGATGTCAGCAGGGATTGTCAGCGTTGCTATCGCGACTTTTTCCTCGTCGTTGGAAATGCCGCCAAAGCTGATTCCATGGTCGTTGAGGCTGTTCCCGCCGATTCCCACCTTGAAGTAGGGTTCCTTTGTTTCCTCGTCGATGAGAGTGAGTGCCGTAGGGCGGTATTTCTTGACTGCTTCTAAGTCTTGCATTGCCACGTCCGAAGCGATGACGTAGCTGTTTCCGGCGATTGTGATGTTTGCCATTTGAGAATCCTCCAATAATATTATTTTGAATAACATTGTTTTGCTATTCCAATTAATAATATATATATGAAAATTAACTTTTTGGAAGATTTAATAAAAAGAAATCAGTCCCCTCCTAAGGAAAAAACAAATGGGGGCTATAAGCCCCCACACTGTAATTAGTCATCAAATCTATTTGGTAGTTTTAGTGGTTCGGGAATCACTGTAGGCAACTGTTCATAGTTCGGCATCTGTTTCGGAGGTGTGAATTGTGTATTTCCAAAACTGTTATTCCATGAAACACACATTATTTGCCAGTTACTATAAGCCACCCCTCCCGAATGACGAAACCGTTTATGGGGTATCTTAAAATATTGGACAATGTATTTCATTACTTCGGGAGATAAGCGAATGTCTTCAATTGTATCTGTTAAATACTCGGCAGTATCCAACCGAAGGCGGGTTTCTAAAGTTGCAACCCATTCATCATTTTCATATGAACCTTGTTGGACATGAAAATGTGGTACGTTGTCCAAATCATCCGTGTTAACAAATACTCGTAAATTGGGTTCATTTATTACAGGAACAGCCATCTCTCGATAAGAATCTTCGTGTTGTAAAGATTCATGATGTTGTTCGTCGTTTTCTTCCAAATAGTTTTCTACATTCCTCATGATTTTTAATTACCTTTCTATGTTTATTGTTTTTTGAAGCAAATTTAACCTCAATCCGTGAACTTCATCTCAACCAAACAACCTCAAAACCGCATAAACACCAGACTTTCCCGCAGCCAAAAACACACTATAAACTACACCCAATGGGTGCAAAACGGCTATGCAAATCCATGGCGGCGAATCGCCAGACGTTACTTCGCCCCAACGCAAGCACTGTTTTGCGTGCGTGTGTCGTGACGTGCCCTGCAATTTGAATTAAATTGCTGATTACGGTACGAATGCGACGGCGTTTCACCTCGTGTTTTGTAGTCGGAGAAAACCCACTGTTCAACGACACTTGCCCCATAATTCGCAGAATATTGTACGCAATCATTGCAAGTTCCAACACCAAACAATTTGTGTCGAATTTACCGCTCGGAAGTCGCTCAATATCCATGTCCGACTTGAATTCTGAGTGAAATTGTTCGCACTCGCCATGCTTGTGATACAGGTCGATAATTTCAAAATCTGTGAAATCGGTATTTGTCCAATATGTGTTCACTTCGATGTCAGGTTCGAGCGATATTTGCCCGTGTTTATCGATGTTTCGCTCGATTATTTCGTAGACCATTCGCATAGTTTTCTTGACTTTTTTACCGCCCGAATTTGTGTACTCAACCTCACGCCAAGTCGAGCCGATATACACGATTTTACCTTCGCGCGGAGAGTGGATATTTTCAGGCAGACACCAGCTTTGTGCGTTTTCGAGCCACTCGTTTTTACACTCGCTGCGAATGTTTCTTTTGATGATAAAAAAGGTGTTTTTTGACTCCATTAATATGCCAAGATTTTCGGCAGCATCGTTGCCTGAATCCATGCGAACCAACAACGGTTTTTGGGTGATTTGTCGGCTTATTTTCAGTGTTTCGCGCAAGAAATCCGGTGTCCCTTTTTGGCAATGTTGCTTGCCTTCGCGCAACTCAACATTTGAACAATATCCCTCCGTTCCGGTGTAAGCCATCATCGGAGCATAGCCGTCAAACCCTTTGTAGGTGCGGCTTACGCCCTGTTTCTTGGTCTTAGAATTATCCATTGGCGTAACGTCAATATCGACCGGAATGTAACCATTTGGCAACGCAGAAGGCTCAATATTCCAATTGCGAAACAGCGAAACGTTTGTGCATAAAACCGCACTACGAGAGGCTTTGCGTGAGTTACTTATTTCGTCAATGCGTTGTCGAAGCCGCTCTGAAGACACTAAATCTTTGTCAAGATTTAGTGCCAGACAGAAAAATTCATCGTCGCTGTCAATCATCTCATTTACCGCTTCAAAAGCGGGTTTAGCTTGACACAGCATACCTATATATGTGCGAAAAATGTCGCTATTCGAGATGTAGGATTTAGGGGGGTGTTGACAAAATAATTGAAGTATGATATAATATCGACAAAGGAGTTGATATTATATGAAAATCAAAATTACACGTTGCAAAAAATGCCAAAGCCCGAAAACTGTTAAAGCGGGTAAAGTCAATGGAAATCAGCGTTTCAAGTGCAAAGATTGCGGTTGTCAATTTCAACCGAATCGCCACCACGGAAGACCGGAAAAAACAAAGAGATTTGCGATAATTCTCTATTTATTTGGGTTATCGTTTCGCACTATTGCGAAGTTGACCAAAACCGACCTACACGCCGTGTATCGTTGGATAAGGGAATTCGCCGAAGAACATTACGAAAAACCGGAACCTAAATCCAAGGCTGTGATAGTCGAGCTCGATGAAATGTGGCATTTTATCCACTCTAAAAAAAACAGTGTTGGATATGGAAAGCTTATTGCCGCGATACCGGTCAACTTATCGACTGGGAGTGTGGAGGGCGAGATAATGATACATTTAGACGGCTTTACAAGCGATTAAAAAAGTGGAAAATCAAGGTTTATTTTGCCGATGGTTGGCACTCTTATGCGGATATAATTCCGAAAAAATTGTTGAAACAAACCAAGTCTGAAACTCATTTAATCGAGAGCAACAACGCTCCGCAACGTCATTGGTTTGCTCGGTTCAGGCGACGAACCTGCGTGGTTTCACACTCAATCGAAATGGTCGATTTAACAGTTGGGCTCTATGCCAAGTTTCACGTCAATAACGACGTGAACATTGATTACTTCCTTGAATCAGTGTTGTCGAATTAGTAATTATTTTGACAACACTCCCGGATTTAGAACGTTTTCCGTTTGATAAAGCGTTGATATTTTTGTTCAAGTCGCTCCCGTTCAGTATTTCGCCGACTGTGGAAAGACCGCTCGGAGTGATGAGTCTTTCGTCGGATAGTTTAACTTCGATTCTTCTTGCTTTCATTGCATTTCACCTCGTTTTTATGATACTTCTATTGTAACATATTTCGAGTGATTTTGCAAGGGTTTGAAGTTCACGGATTCAGGTTTAAGTTACCCTTATTATATCACATTTTGGGGAGACTGTCAATCAGTGTTAAGAAAAACATATGGGGGCATAATGGCCCCATATGTTTTAATTAAACATCATTTATTTGCAAACCGTCCTGTTAAACCATAATCAATAATCAAAATTTTTCCCGTATTTTTATCGCGTCCAATATTATTATGATGGATATCTCCTATAGCGATTTTCATCTCGGGCTTCGTTACATATAGATGCTCAGCATTTCGTTGCATCTGTCTTTCGTCGTGTGAACTTATATTTGCATCTTTTCCGGCAAGAATACGTTGAGCATCGACAACAGCATAATTCGGATATGAATGAATTATGCGAGCCACTATTTTCCAGTTGTCATGTGGGAATTTATCAATAGCTGCCGAAAGTTTTGCTTCCGTCTTATTCGCTTGAATCCCCCACCCCGACAATGCAATTTTGTGAACAATGCTCTCATTGTTTTTAGGTCGAAATATAACACGAGACTGTCCCCATATCGGTTTTGAATGTTCGGCATCGCCTCTGATGTCATCTGCTGAGACAGTGTATACGGCACTTGCAATGAACCTTCCGGGAATTCCCGAACGTATACAAGCGGCTGTAAAAGTGTCTAATTGTTTTACATCGCTGATAGATTTTTGGTACCTCTTATCTACAACAAAACTCTGAGTAAAAGCCCCGGCAATCGTATTTAACCCCATCTGGAGCCCTCGCATTTCGCCTGACAATTCTTTGAAAAACTCAAAATATTCTTTTGATATATTTTTTGTCGCAACATTATTATCATCTAACCAAGATAAATTTTGCATTATTGTGTTAAGTTTCTTTTGAAATTCACGAAAATCATTTATTGAAAATTCATAGTTATTAACTGCTGTATAATTTTTCCCTATTCTCCTGATACCGTGGTTATTGTTGCGACATCCATCATTTTTACAAGCTTCTGCGGCATTATTAGTGTATGATGTTTGACTATTATCATTTTTGAGTTTACGAATTGCCGCAGACATCGCAATGAGCCTATCCATCTGTTGTGGATTCCGCATATAATGAACGATGTCGTAAGTGTAATCATATTGAACTTCTTGTGCCGGCTGCACTCTTGATGGTCTATCCTTGATATATTCATCAACATCGTGTTTTTTAATTTTGACAGTATTATTATCAGTAAACTCCAATATTAATGATTTTGCAATTGAGATAATCTTCGGAGGCTGAACAGTTGACAATTCATCAGAAGGTGCCAATGTTTCTGTTGCACCTTCCATAAACATCTCTTGATAACCTTTTACAGCCGATGGGTTGATATTCATTTCTCTCAAAATCTGATCGACTGATTTTGTTTGTTTTCCGCTTTTCCTTTTGATGAAATTGATAAATCGAGAAATCTGTTTACGAATCCAATTAAAAATCTTTTTAATCACATTCCATATTCTCTTAAGATGATACCCCAACTTATCAAGCGCGCCTTCTTGAAAAACTCTTTCACCATTATCGAAATAACTTACTGCCCTAACCTGATTTGGATAATCCCACAAACGCATTTCTAATTGGAACATCAAATCGTGAATCTCTTTTTGTTCCTTGATATACTCATCTTCGGACATGAATATATCTTCATTAAAGCCATATGTTATGGCTGATACTGATTCTTCAACCTCTTGTTCAAAATCATCATACTCATCGTCCTCATTATCCCATTGATAATTGATTTCTAAATCTTTCTCGTCAATTTCAATGTTGTCGTTATCATCGAAAATGCCTTTAAACTCATTATTCATTTTTGATTAGTTCCTTTCTGTGTTTTTAATGATTATATTATCATATTAAATTTTTATATCATGTTAATAATATATATATGAAAATTAACTTTTTAAAATTAAAAAACGGTTAATAGTAACTTCTCTCTAAAATAAATTAAAAAGAGATGTTTTAAAGTTATGAAATTTTTCGCAATATTATATTGGACAATATTTATTCATTCGATGAAGATATTTAAATTTGTTAGCTACGATAAAGTCGTTAAATGGCGTATCCATAAATACTTTCTTAAAAACTACCAAAACATCGGAAGAGCAGTATATATAAAAATCAACGGTCGTCCAAACGATGTAATTCACCATGCGAAAATGATTGATGGCGAACTTGTCATCATAAACTAACCTGAAAGGAAATTATTAATTATGAAATTTACCCGATTTGAAAAAATATTTTTTAAAACATTTCCAAAATGCCGCCCAGAATATGATGTTGTTTGGAAACCGGAACCTCCTAAGTTTGATAATAATACAACAATGTGGCAATGGCCAAGAACAGGATATTTCTTGAAATACTGGTTATCTATAAAGAAACCACCAAGATTTCAATACTCCGGAATGTTTTGGGATGACATATTTAATTTACAAAAAAGGTTTGTAAGTTTTCTTGTGCGACCTCTTGGTGAACATATTCATCGATTTATTCTATCACAAATGTTAGCAAGCCAACGGAAAAGAAAAGAAAAGAAATATGGTCCTCCGATTGGAGCTGATCCGAAACAGCAACAAGAATTAATAGACCATCTATATGAGGCTGGATGTGTTGTGGGTTCATATCAAATTATTTTAACACCAATTGATTATTAATGATTTCAAACTCTCTCCATATTAGCATATCAACTGCTTTAATATTGTTTGTAACTATGTTATTGTTAATATCCAAAATACAGTTACCGTTAATTTTTAATAGAACGAAAGGTGTTGGGTATATATCTAAAAAGTATCTCTCACAGGCATCATAATCCCCTTGTTTCATGATAATAAGTGTTCCCCGTGGAAGATCTGTGTTGATTTTGTTAACCGCAACTAATCCAGACATATTTTATTCTCCTTCAAGCGTTTTCTTGTATTGTATCACACCTTCGAGAGATTGTCAATAAGTATTCAGAAAAAATATTGGGGGCATACGGCCCCCATGCAGTAATTAACATTTATAAAAATCATCATGTTCTTCATGTTGATAACATGGCCGTTTGGAACCAAATTGACTGAGCTCTTCTAAATTTTTAAAAGCAATAGTTTCTTCTTCATCAGTCAACTCGGCAACCGCCTCCATATATATTTCCCGATATTTGTTTTTATCCTTGTCAATGTCATGAAATAATTTCAACAAATATTGATCAAGAGTATACTTATCAGTCATATTAACAAATGCGTGTATAGTGTCTTTTACCAATTGTTCTTTTGTTGGTTTGGTGGATTTGCTTGTATCCATTTTAACACCTCGTATAAAGTATTTCCCCAATGTACAGCCCCTGTAAATTCATACCCATCAACCGTTGAAATTTTGTTCATTCTTCCACGCATTATAATCTTCGGAAACTCTTGAGTATAAATTCATCATTTCCGAGTATTCACCACAGGCTGTTTCGGTTATGACACCTTCGGCAAATTTGTCATCAACTGTATTTCGAACTGCCGTATATGCCATCAGACGTTCATCGGCGGGTGCTGTTTTAAAATACTCAATAACGTCTTGATCGTTCTCTTTTAAAGCTTTTCTTAATGGTTCATAAAACTCATCAAAGAATAAACTCGCAACCTGAGGGATATTCTTATCACATCTGGGATCGCCTCTTTCCCTACCTTCGCGTATTCCCTTGTCAATTTGTATCCCTTTTTTGATTTGTTCTAAATTAGTCATAGCTGGTCTCCTTTAATAAATATTTTGATCTTTAGGTGGATAAGCGGTTCCTAATACTCCATCATAGAATTTTAACACAATACGAACATTCCATATATTCCCATAAATGTCATAATATAAGTTTTGCTTTTGGATATTTTCAACTTGCTGGAGATTATTTTTCCAAATTGTCTTAATTGCCGATTTAATATGTTTTTCGGTCCAGTTCGCTGGGAACCATGATTTCTTTTCTCCATTCCACCAATCCGAGTCTGTATGTCCGGATAAATTGCCAACCCGGACACCGTTTGGAAGTTCGCGGATGTCATTATCGCAAACAACACCTCTTTGTTTTAAAATCATCAATCCTTTTTGACTGTGGCACCCGCTTTTAAAATATCCAGTATACTCCCCTTCCTCGTAATTATCCCCATAAACAATATGATACATGACATTGTTAATTTCGGGCGTTACCGCTTCTTGGATGAATTCGTAATCAGCGGTGATTTCACATTCAAAGATATCAACCTCGTCTTCACTATCCCATTGATAACGAATTTCTAAATCGGCATCATCAATTTCAATAAGTTCGTTATCATCGAAAATGCTTTTAAACTCATTATTCATTTTTGATTAGTTCCTTTCTGTGTTTTTAATGATTATATTATCATATTAAATTTTTA
>Ga0099364_10007434_pt1 | contig 15639 bp, 12 predicted proteins | sample TergutTh196P3_FD_73070 | JGI IMG/M metagenome (GOLD analysis project Ga0099364, IMG submission 73070) | Microcerotermes parvus P3 segment gut microbial communities from Pointe-Noire, Republic of the Congo - Th196 P3 | ecosystem: Host-associated > Arthropoda: Insects > Digestive system > Gut ...
TATGACCCCTACCAAAATATATTTTTGCTAAAGCTAACTCTTTTTTCATAATACGCACAATTTCTCCTTCAAAAAATCAATAAAACCACACGTGCCTTTTTTGTCAAGTGGTTTTTTTTTTAGCTATTACTGTTTATTTTTCAAATATATTTAGGAAAATATAAAATGGACCTATAAATTTCCAGAATTTATTCACACCATTCCGAATCAGAAAACACAATTTAGGAAACAGTAAGCTGTGACCTCACTATTATTATTTGCAACATTGGCACAAAAAAAGAGTTAATTAAAACGTGATTTTTGCTATAAATAAATAAGAATCATTCCTGCTTTTCGTAGGCATGAGTTTTGGCTTTAGTGCCATGGTAAAAATACTATCATTAAGCAAAATTTTATTGGGAGGACATGTATGCAGAGCGTCGATTTAGCTATTATAGGAGCAGGTCCAGCGGGACTCAGTGCAGCCATTTACGGCTCGAGAGGTGGTTTAAAAACCATGATTTTTGAAAGTAACATGATAGGTGGTCAGATTGTTTTGACTAACGAAGTAGAAAATTATCCCGGCTTTGAAGATACACTATCAGGATTTGACCTCGTCGAAAAAATGAGATTACAAGCTCTAAAGTTCGGAGCAGAGATAAAAGATACTACGGTGTTGTCTATAAATATTTCTGATACCATCAAAGAAATAATTACTTCAGAAGGAAATTTTCAGGCAAAAACCATTATTGTTGCGACAGGAGCATCCCCTCGCAAGCTAGAAGTACCTGGTGAATACAGGCTTATTGGTCGGGGGGTTTCTTATTGTGCGACTTGCGATGGGGCGTTGTACAGAGGTAAAAAAGTGGCTGTAGTTGGGGGGGGTGATTCTGCTGTAGAAGAAGCTGTTTTTCTCACTAAATTTGCAGCAAAAGTATATCTTATCCATCGAAGAGAAGAGCTTCGTGCCGTTTATAGTATACGGCAACAAGCCCAAAAAAATGAAAAACTTGAGTTTATTTTAAACACAGTAGTCCAAGAGATAAATGGAGAAAAACAAGTTCAATCACTGAGCTTATTCAATAAAAAAACAAATCAATCATCAGAATTGACACTAGATGGAGTCTTTATTTACGTGGGGATAGTTCCAAACAATGAATTAATAAAAGATCTGTTAGATATTGATCATCAAGGGTTTGTAATTACAAACGAAAACATGGAGACAAATATACAAGGATTATATGTCGCAGGTGATCTCAGAAAAAAAACGCTACGACAAGTAGTCACAGCAACTAGTGACGGGGCGATAGCAGGCTTTTGGGCAGAAAAATACATACAGGAAAACACATAAACTCTGCTCAATAGCCCACATAAATCAATTTTCTTTTTTGCATGACTCTATTTCCGCTCATGTTTTCTATATTCACATAGACGACATATATGCCCGGACTGACAAGTCTGTTGTTTGAATCAAGTCCATTCCATACAAAACTATACTCACCGGGCAACGTCAGTTTATCTCCCAGTTTTACAACTTCACGTCCTTTGATATCAAACACTTTGACATCTGCTCGAACCATTTGCTCCTCTATTTGCAGTGTGATGATACAATGCTCTCCTCTGTACGGTGAAAAAGGATTGTTTTCTATCACAAAATTCGACGAGCTCGGGATCATGTTCATAAAAACAGAGTTTTTTTGACCGGGAGTAGCCCCCACTAAAGAACTGGTCCAATTCTGAGCATCTGGTGGTAACATTGGCGAGATCCTTTCTGCTGAGAAACCTCTTTTAAGTGAAAAATTTGATGAATATGCAAAATCCTCATACACATTGTTGTCATAATCTTTTAAAGTCAGTGCCTGCCCTGCATTTAACAAAGTTCTCAGCCCTGTAAAAATAGGTATGTCCTCGGGAATGTTAAAACTTTCTCGCAAGCTAAGTGCACTGCCTAGATTTGTAGTCAACAGTGCAAAATCACCTTCCCAAAAAGGTATGTGTATTGAGTCTGTTCTCGCAAAAAATTTCAAACCACTTGCCGGCAAAAAATCTCTTAATTTGATAAATTCTATCCATATAGGCTCTCCTGTATTGGGTTGAAACATTATCTCATTTACCACAACAGGCGGGTTTTGAACTAGCCACGATCGATGATATGTATTAGTTTCATTACCAAAAAGTAGTTTATACAAAAAATAATGATAACCTCTGTTTTCAGGGGTTATCGTATGTACATACTCTACTAGATTATCTTCTATAAATATGAACATTTCTGCCAGTGTCACAAAATCTTCCATAGTTTCATCTTTGTACAAAACATGCAAACCTGCTTCAAAATAGTCTGTCAAACCAGTGTTGGTTATATGTATTCTGTGTTCCAAAGAATTTCCTTGTTCATACATTTCAACTAGCACGATATTGGCTGCAATATCAGCTGGTGTATTACTGTTTTTAGCAAGCGGAGATGAGGCTATTTCTGTCATATTATAATCCCAGATGATACTTTCATCTAGCCATGGGTTCATCCTTTCAAGAGAACGCCCTCTCATATTCGAAACACCTATATAGGAGAGACTATCCATTTTTACATGTTCATCAAAAAAAAGCTGGATCGTATCTCTCGTATTTGCTAATGTTGCCCATGATGATGGCTGATAAACCTTTTCCATATCGACAAAAGGGTGAATATCATCAAACATTTCTTTGTCTTGAGTTATGATAAAATAATCAAAGGGGTCTATTGTTGCACTAAAAAATGACACCCTACCCGCAGCATTTAGAATAAAGGCATTATCTATGGTGAGTGTTTTGTCTGATCTATTAAAAAATTCAATCCATTCTGGTTCTGCAGTAACTGGTTGAAATTGTAATTCGTTTATAATGATAGGGACAAAACCATGCCAAAAACTAAAATGCTTTGAATTGTTTGTTAAATCAATATCATGTGCATAACTAACTTCAGCATAAATATGATTCATAGAATTATCTACAAAATTTGCCTCCAAGTCATAAATTGCTATCTTATTAACATATAAAAGATTAGGTGTTGTATTAAATATATTAATGTCGTTCAGATAGACTATTAAAACAAGCATATTATTATCCACAACATCTGTGGATAGATCGTGTATAACTATGTGAATTATTTGTTTTTCTTCATTTTCTGATATATATAACTCACTGATACTAATATCAAAATATATAAAATTTGCAGCACCGGGAGTAGGGTGTACAGCTACAGACCAATCAGAAATATTGTTTGAATCATATCCATTGGGTTTACGTGCAAGAGAGTGACCTTGGGTAGGACGCACTACAAATTCTACAGCAGGATCATAGACATCGTCAGAAAGATCATTATTGTTTGGAGAGCTCCACAATACAGTGTCTTTATAGTTCCCATTGCTTGATACTAGTCGAACACCCACAGTATTATTCATGCCAGCTTGCAAGTTTAAGGTGGTAGTATAATCCGCAAAAGGTACCTGACTTTCTCCTATTATAATATATTGACCCGGAGAAATTATAATATCTGGGAAAGTGAAATCTGTATTAAACGAAGTTCCTGCTGTTTGTATTTGCCAGCCGTTCAAAGAAAAAGGATAAATACCAGGGTTGTGTATCTCTAGCCATCTTCTACCGGCACTGACACCTTGTAGATTAGGCATTACTTCGTTTATGACTGGCATTTCTTGAGAAAACAAAAATCGAACTATCAAAAATAACGATACTAATATAGCTTTTTTCATCTAATACCAATCCTCGTCTCAAATCGTAGCAGTGATCAGAAGGTCACCCCTACATCATGAAAGATGAGGGGGACTTTCATAAAAAGTTCCCCTCATTCATTTTACCAATTTATTTCAATATCATAAACCTTCTAAATAAAACATTTTCAGAGTCAGTGTATCTGATAAAATATATACCACTCGCTAAATTGTATCTGTTTAAATCCCAGTTTATGTAATTTGATGTTTTGTTGTTTATGATGAAATTGTCTTCTACAATTTTTTGTCCCTTGATATTGTATAGAGCTAGCTTCATGCTTTCAGATTTATTATTTGAAACATTTATATTCAGATAATTTTCTACTACGTTTAAAAGAGGATTAGGATAAACAGTTAGTTGGAGAGGAAGTGATATTTCAGGAATATCAAATTCGTTTGTAATGACAGAAATCACAAACCAATCAGATGCAGGAAGTACCGTTTCATTAGGAGGAGATGAAATGTTCAATGCTCTTATGCGATAATGAATCTCAGTAATTCCATTTAAAATAATGTCAAATAAATGACTATAGATATCATCTTCTTCTAGTTCCATCTCAAGCGTGATAATGGGATTACTCTCTTCATTTGTTTTGTACTCAAAATAAACAGCTTCTATGCCAACAACATCGGTGACTTTTGCTGATATCAGTACGGGCATATCCTCTGGTTTTAATTCTTTTATCTCATTATGGGAAATCATAGGGAAAGATAAAACAATAGTTTCAAACCAGCCATCAAAAGGTAACATACTTTCGTTTGGAGGGTTTGCACTATCTAAAGCTCCGATACGATAGTATATTTTGGTAACATTATGTAGCGAAATATCAAACAATAAAGTATAAACATCCTCTCCTGAATGCTCCATCTCGATAGATTGTATATTATCATCAGCACTAGTATAGTATTCAAAATAAACATAGTCGACAACATCGTTATCTGTAACCACTGCAGATATCTGCAAAGGCATAATATCAGGAGTTATTTCATTTACTGCATCGTGTGTGATTGTAGGAGGGGTAGAATCTCTTGTCAAAATCGTCCAATGAGCTCCCGGTGCACCTATATATGGGTGATTCGCTGCCCTACCGCCTTGGTCCATTGCCCTGATATAGTAAAATAGAGTATCACCCGGCATAAAACCATTTATACTTGCAATATACTGCCCAGCTGTGTGCAACATATTCTGTTTTTGAAAATCGCCATGATTAATTCTGTAGTACACATTTATCGAATCAGGGCTTAAAGAGTGTTCGGTAAAAGAGGTAATCTCAGCATAAATATTTATTTCATCCTGATATTCGAGGCTACGAGATAGAGGCATATGATCGATATAAACTACTCTTCTTTCAGCTAATTCTTTAACTCTACAATGTAATGCGTCAGTGCTTTCCCATGGATTACTCGTGTTGTTCGTGATTCCAATGATTGTGTAGCCGGGCATTGCATCCTGATATGCTTGTAAAGCTGCATTGTCCAAAGTAGCATTGTTCACAATAGGTACAAAGACCCTCTTATTTATGATCAGAGAATTTGTATATGGCTGGTTACCGGGAGTGTTGACTCTGACAACATTGAAATTCCTGCCCCATGAAGACATTTGATTTGCAAAGTAATTTGCAGTATTTTCTATAGCATAATATTGCGGATGACTAGAAGGTACTGACCTGATGAGTACAGTGTCGGGGGATAAAAATTTTCCCCAACAATCAATATGGTCAATATAGGTATTGTTTGGATCAGGAACAACATGGTATTCTGTTACCCCTAAAAACTCTGCCATTCGTTCATTAACCAAATTTTGGTTATTTCCATTTTCTGTATATGCAATAGTAGTGGATGCTCCTATATACCCGCCATCTGTCATATAATTCCCACCCGCATGTGTAATACCCATGTTGTATATTGACAAAGTGTCATATGTAGCATAATGACCATTAAAAGCATTGTCTTGTGGACGTGGGCGATTATAAGTAAAATTGATGGCACTCAGCTCACCATTTGCTCCAAACGCATAAAAAGGACCATAGTCTCTGGTCCAATACGAGTCTGTTGCTGCCAAAATAAATTCAACATTTTCCATATTTACATTTGCATTATTAAAAGCTGTCGTGGCAGCTGCGCGGGCAGTAGCATTTGCAACGATAGTGACAACTTTATCTTCCAAAGATAGCTGGCGAACTAGCTCTAGGGGTATCCCTACGGGGTAACGAATCAAAGCACCACGCATCTGTTCAAACTCAGCCACAGGCCTAGCAGGGGACTGTGGTGCTGTGGTGCTGGTAAAAGATTTATCGTGCTCTTTTTGATAATCGCTATCATCTGACATATGTAAATTTCTAACAGGCGGGATCGCATCATGTTCTGGCTGTGGTTTTGAATCAATTATGATAATATTTGCCCATATTCCTATTGTTACTACTAGGGCAATACATACTAATATAAAGTGTTTCATATCAAAAAAAATCTCCTTATGAATATAATATTTCTGTTTGTTTTTTTATCTTTACCTTCTCATTAAAAAGTAGTTTTGTCTACAAATGTGAATGCATCTATTAGCATCGCTGGAACTTTTACATTGGTGCTTTGTTGAACGCATTTTCCTGTGGCGAGTATTCTTTTTGTGACTTCATGAATCTGTTCATTAAACCTAAAATTGTTGACGGCATATTTGACTTCACCATCTTCAAAATACATCACTCCATCTCTCGTCATACCAGTAAAATCAGCTGATTTCATATCATTGAGTCTGATGTACCATAGGTTGTTTACGATCAAGCCTCTTTTTACCATTTTCATCATATCATTCTCAGAAACGCCTTCTCCTTCTACGATCATATTAAACATTGTGCTTGGTTCCAAGCCGTGTTTTTGTGCCCACTGTCTAGATGTAGGCAGGTTATTTATTACACCATTTTTTACCCATTGCATAGTTCTATTTACGTTGTTTGAACTAAAAGGGGATGTCGTCAAATCTGGGTCATCTATGATAGAGGCACAGCTATATTTCTCGCCCAAAAACTTTTTGCCTATTTGATTTGTAAATGGAGTCAAGCCTTCATCAGCATTTTTTCTATTAAACATATACCAGTTAAAAAACATAAACAACTGCTCAACTGCTTGCGGTCTGAGTATTACAGGTATAGTCTCAAAATCCATAGAACGCATCTCTTTTAGAGCTTCAAATTGTGCATCTAGGTTTGCTAAAATTTTATCTACATCCAGCTTTTCAAAATCTTTATTTGTAAAAGTCACTTTTGTCTCAATGTGGTCTTTTCTGAGAGTCATAGATAGTTCTATCTCTGAGTACTTGTTATAGCCCAAAAAGCCATTTTTAGTCATAAAAACTGTCTCACTTATCGATTTTGTGAGTATCCCTGATAAAAAACCTTGTTTGGCTTCCGCAAAGTCTATACATTTTTTTATGATTTCTATTATTTTGGATGTATCAAGGCTTTCTATAGATGGAAAATAGTTCTTTATTTCTACATAATCTTCTTTAGACAGAGATGCTACAGTATCGTTATCAGGTGAATTATTATGTGCTATTTCCTCTGCTTTTCGGATTGTTTGCAACAAGTTTGTTTCATCTATTTGCCTAGTAGTAGCAGTTCCTATCTTTTTCTCTTTGACACAAACGCAATAGACATCGATGTAGTCTCCACTAATGTGCTGTGTGATAGAGTTTTGAGCAAAGCGTGTACATTGCTCATCATTATAATTTACATAAATACTAAAATCATCAGAATTGATATTATTTTTCATAAATTCGGCGATATTCATTAATTCTTTTTTCATTTAGAACCTCCTATACGAATGTTTCTAAAGCGAGTAGGTGATGCTCCATGTGTCATTCTTGCTGTTTGATTGGGCTGACCTTTTCCACAATTTACCACTCCAAAAGGTTTCCAAAAACGGCTATCACAGATCGCATCGCAGGCATTCCAAAACTCTGGGTTGTTTGATCTATAAAGCACTTTTTTTAGAGGGCGATACAGTTTTCCATTTTTGATTTCCCAAAAGAAATCTCCTCCAAATTGAAAATTTACTCTGTGCTGATCTATTGAAAAAGAGCCCCGCCCCTGTATATATACACCATCTTCTGTATCTTTGATCATGTCTGAAAGAGAATACGGCTCAATGCCCGGTAATAAATATAGATTTGGTATCCTATTCATCGGTTGGTCATAGTAAAATGTAGCTCTGTTGCACCCTCTAGAATAGTCGAGCCCTATAAAAGGAGCTGTTTCTCTAGTGGTACCATATTCATTCAGGACTCCGTCTTTGATAATGTACCATTTTTGTCCTGGCACTCCATCGTCATCAAAACCTGATGTAGCAAGACCTGCGTCCAAAGTATTATCACCTACAAAATTAACTATAGAAGAGCCATATTGATAATTTTTAAGTTTCTCAGGGGTAGCAAATGACACCCCTGCATAGTCAGCTTCCCAGCCCAAAACTCTATCCAGTTCAGTTGGATGCCCTACTGATTCATGCATTGTCAAGCCCAGATGATTGGGGTCAGCTATCAGTGTTCTCCTTTGCTCTTCTGGCAATACCTCAGCATTGACTTTTGTAATAGCTTCTTGAGCTATTGTATCTGCTCTGTCTAGTAAATTAAGACTGTCTATCCATTCCCAGCCGGTAGCTCTACCGCCATCATCAAACATCCTAGATTGGTTATCAGTGTCATTAAAAGCGTACGCTATTACCATAGGATTGACAAAGCAAGTGTTGATCTCTAGCTCTGTTCCTAATGTAGAAGAAAACAGCTTTTCATCTTTTTGGCTATGAAACATCACTGTTGTTTTTTTTATAGGCGTATAATTTAACATTTTTTTTGAGATCTCTAGCATGAGCTCTGTTTTTTCTTTAATAGAAACAGAGAAAGGATCTCTTTTAATAGGTGTCTCATATTTGGCGATATAGCTCTTTTCATTTGCCAGCGTTATCCCTGCACCTTTTTTTAATATAGCTGAATACTTTGCTATATCAAAAGCCCTTTGAACCGTCTTTTTGACTGTGTCTTCATTAAAAATATTTGAATGTGCAAAACCCCAAGCTCCGTCTTTTAAAACACGGATTCCATAACCATAAACAGTGCCTTGGGCATTTTGTTTAAAATTGGTATCTTCTAGGTATATCCATTCCTGTGTAGTTTTCTGAATACGTATATCTGCATAATCCGCACCCATACTTTTTGCTATTCCCATAGCGATTTCAAGATATTTCATAAACACCTCTTTTTCTTTTTTAACATGATTTTTTAAAAAGGATATATTGTCAAGAGCTAAAAATTTCAGATATGATATTTAGTCTTTTTTATTTGTGTATTTCACTGTTCTAGCAACAAATGTCCATCAGCTATTTTATCAAAAAAACTATCATGTTCTGCCATGATAATGATTTTTCCTTTATTTTTTAAAATAGTGATTAATTTGCTAAATTTATCTCTATATTCTTTTGAAAGACCTGCTATCGGCTCATCTAATAAATATACTAAAGGGTCTTTCAGAATCATAGCTGAAAAGAGAAGAACTTTTTTTTGCCCGTATGATAAATCACTAGTCTCAACCTCTGCTTGTTTTAAAATAGGAAATTCATTGATCAACATTTCATAATCTTTGTCAAATTCTATTTTATTTCTATTTAGATTTTCTGCACCAAAAAATAGCTCTTCATCTATGAAAGGAAAGCATAGTTGTTTGTCAGGGTCTTGCATCAGGTACCCAAAATATCTGCTAATAATATCCTTGTTGCAATTGCGCTCACTCTGTTTTAATGATAACCGATCTGCACTCTCTTTCACATTTTCATATAAAAGTATCGATTGTGTTTCCCCCGAATCACTTAAAGGAGTATACATTAAATTCACAATCCCTTCTATCACAGCATCAAAGTGATTTGGTATTATTGAGCATAGACATTGCAATAAACAGGTTTTACCTACACCATTTTTACCTTTTAAAAGTGTCAGAGTACCTCTTTTAAACATATGAGTTATGTCTTTGAACACATAAGTATCATGAAATTTTAGGGCAAATGAGTCTACGCAAAGCTCATAAGACCCACAGAGGACTTCTTGAAACTCCGTTGTTTTATGGATTGTTCTCAAATTAACCTATAGTGATTTTAATGACATTTTTTAGCCATCTTTGTGAGAAAGTGTCCTCAGGGAATATTAATCTCAAAGACAGTCCATTGTGATCTTTCTCGAGAGTCAGCAAAATCAACATCCTGCTGTCTCCATGTACCTGATAGGTTAAAACCTTTCCTCCATCTATCGATTCAAAAGTTAAAGGAAAATCCAAATTATCCTCCACCCCTGACAAACTGATTATCTGATGTAATGCAAAAACTTTCAAAAGATTATTCCTCTTTGAAATTACATATTTTTCATACCAGTCATTTATTATTTTTGCGTCACTTTGATTGCTAATATTATTAAAATCGACGCTATCTATCGATAATAAATCGCTGATAATTATTTCTTTTGTTTCTCCTTGAATACTTACAATAGTTAAAATCTCGGAGTCTAAAGCTGGGCGTAAAATTTGCACGGAAATTATGACCGATAATATAAAAAATATTACTATCCAAAATATTTTTTTTTTGCTTGAAAACACGGTGTTTGTCATTTTTTACCTCAAATTCTTTCTTCCGAATATATGATACCGACCATATCTTCTATTTTATTTATTCCATGGTGCCCTTGCATATCAGCACTATGTTGTCCATGGTCTGAAAATATGTAGAGTGTTCCTTTCCAGCCCTCTATCATGTTTTCTACATAGTCACTGACAATTCGAATCTGCCTCATTGTGGCTTCAGAATATGGACCAAAACGATGAGAGGTATAGTCTATGCTCTTAAAATGAACAAACATAAAATCAAAATCCATTTTTAAATATTCTTTTGATGTTTCAAAAATTTCTCCATCGATAAAGCCATCATTGTTTTTGTCAGCATGAAGTATTGTAGGATATTTTGAATCATAAATAGACCGATCACCTTGAATTAGATACCCTGTTTCAAAATCCAAATTTGAAAAGATTTCATCTTTTTGTTGCTGGCTTTGACCTAAATGAAACCCATTACCTATTGTAAATAAAGCATACATAGTGCGGGGTGGATAGGTCACTCTCATAGGCTTTATGTCTAACTTTTCAAAATAAATACCCATATTTTGAGTTTTTGAATGTTCCAGCATTTGAAACCCCAATCCATCTATTAAAATAGCTAGGACAGGAGGACTTGATAGCAAATCATGATTTTTAATCTGCGGATAGATATCATATATTGACTCTTTTGGATATGCTTTCCAGATGATGGTTAATATTTCTGAACATATAGACCAATGTGTATTACGAAATGAGATATGATTGTACAAATCATCTTTATGATACACTTTTTCTTTACCAGATTTAAAGATCACCAAAAGGGAATCATGTTTTGTTTCTAAATGCAGATTTAATATTGGTCTAAGTGAGTTGGGAGAATATTTTCTGATAGAATATCCATCTTTTTCGGATATCCCTTCCAACTCAAAATCCATCTTTATTCTTTGATATGCTGTCAAATGATTTTGCCTTTCTGTACCTTCAAAAACGGCAAGTCTGTTTTCCTCAAAATTAGACTCTAATGCAACAAAAATCAATTTTTTTAAATTTATAGATCTAGGCAATGATTCACTCGTGATACTCCATTCACCTTTCTTGTTTATCAAATTCACTTCAGATATGCTTTGAGGACATAGTTCTACAGCTGTAGAGTCATGGGCAACAAATAGAATATTTTTTATAAGGTGACTTTTTGCCAGTTCATCAAAATCATTAATGGAACGGATGTTTGTTCCTATAGGGATGTCTCCATGGACAGGCAAAGTCGGTAGCTTTGTGCATCCGACACTGAATTGAAAAATAGTCAGCAGTAGTAGAAAAACAATCATTGGATATACAATATTTCCTGCCAATTTAAGCTTTCCCAATTCGTGACCTCATATGTTCCAGAATCGGTATGAGCCACTCTGTTTTTTTTTGAGACAAACTCAATAAAATTCCTGTATTGTCTATTGGCTACTTTATCCACATTAGAAAAAAAGAACACTATCCCTTCGTTTACTTGCAATAGCATTATGTTTCTCAGCCACATTCCGGATGGTATGTCAGGACATTGTATTGAATACGTACTCACATTCTCATCACTATTTTCGACCGTCATTATTGCATTTTTTAAATATGATTCTAAAGGTAATGTTTGCTCGATTCCATCTATTGTAACTATTCGAATATATCCATTTTGTTTATTATTAAGTATAGATAATATATCTGTGAGCCTATGTCCCCTTACATTTTCAAAGGGTAGTGGGTTTATGTATAATCTAGTTTGATTTAATACTGAATGAAAAGGATAAATCCTTTCTGGCTCTTGAAATACTAGTTCAGCTTTTTCTCTAATCTCGGTGATATGAGAAACCCAATACATCTCAGGCATATTAGGCGATACTAGTCGCCACTGCCCTTTGGGGAGTGCTGTAGAATTTCGCTCTATTGCTATGATTGGGTTGAACCTTGCTATCTCTTCTATATTCAATCTTATCAAATAATTGTCTGATGCCAAAAACTCGTATTCCCAATTTCGCAGATGAGTCCATTTTCTTAATATCTCGCTGAATCGGACTCCTTTCCAATTGTCTACTCTTCCCTCTCGCTCTTTGACTGTAGTAATTTCTACTATTTCAAATTCATACAGCTCTATACTTTCGAGATCTAACAAGACAGATAGTTCGGTATTTGTCAATGGAATAAAATTTATCGCATTCAATCCTACTACTGTCAAAACAACTAAAAAAAATAATAAAGTCTTCATAATATTCATCCTTTTTGTTTATCTTACTATATTGTATTTTTTCATTTTTCCTAGTACAAGATCAGAAAAATAACCTCCCAGCATACCTGACAAAAAAGAACATAATACACTCAGTATCATAGAGATCAGTGGCAGTTGCATCACTACAAAAGCCACTACTAAAGTCCCCGTCATATTTGCTACTATGCAAAACAAGCTTAATACAAACAATGAATGTCCCTTGAAAAATAATGCAAATACTTCCACCACAACGCCAGGCAAGGTATAAGACACTATTGAAAACACCCCATGACTTCCAAAAAAACCTAATAACATGACTGAGAGACCTTGTGAAAAACCGAATATAATTGCGGTTCCCGGTTTATTAATTATCACTCTCGCTAAGACCATCCACATCATCAAAAATCCTCCAGATAAAGAGCCCCCGGGCACCCTAAGAGAACTCGAAATTATATGGATCATAGGATTTATCAAAGGTTTGATAGCCAACCCAATAGCACTCAAGGCAGCTATCAAAACCAGATCATACAAGGTAAATCTTGCCTTTGGTGGGATGTAGTCATGGTTTCGCTCTGTACATTTCATATTTTTAAAACACCCCTAATTATTCAACGCAATCTATCAAAAAGCGTTATTTAAACAGTGTGATACTGGTCACATTTCTAGGTCGCAATTGACCAGGAACATCACCATCTTCACTAGGATAAAATACTCTTTCTAGCATACGAGAATACCAAGCGCCTTGGATATGTTCCCAGCCAAGTATAGTAGTAAAGCCATCTGCGGCAGCAATGAGAAATTCGTAATCCTGAGGTGATTCGGTGATATACTTTGTTATTAGATCTGTCATTTTAAATGACAGTTCCAATATATCAGCCGTATTTTGAGGATTGTTTTGTTCAACATGATCGAGTATATTTACCTGGAACATTACTTCAGTTCCATCTGGTTTTACCACCATGATCGTTCTGTAAACTTGAAGTTTATTTGCACTTTGTACATTATAAGCATATACTGAATTTTGACTCAATTCATGGAAATATGTTCTATACGGATCGATCAGTGTCAAAAAGCCATTCATAAGGGTATCCCAGTACAAGTCTATGGCTTGTCTCATGCTCCATGGATCCCATCCATCAGAAGAAACGATGCGATAAGTAAACATCTTTGCATAATCTTCTGAAAAAATAGGTGACTCGTTTAACAATACAAAGTAAGACAAAGGGACAGCTTCTACATCTGTTTGTGTGTTTGTAGCACTGAAATTTACTATAGGCAACACGACCACCCAGTCATCATCAAACTCATAATCCTGAGCTGGAAATAAAATGGTCTCGTCAGGATCGTTTGACAACGAGGGCGGGAGATGAGTGTCGCCACCACCTTTACCATTTTTTTCACTACATGCTGTAAACATAAATACAGCCATTAAAATAAAAATAAACACATATTTTGTGTTTGTGTTGAGAAAAAAGTTTCTCATAATTTCCTCCAATATTCTTTTTTTGAGAGATTCTTTTTTCTCTCAAGATAAATACTGAAGTTGAATAAAGTTTTTTCACCTTTCCAACTTCGGGAGGCATATCGATTTCTCAATATACCCTTTCGGTGCTAGCTCATGCTATTGTAGTTTAGAGCATTGCACTCGGTGTTTTTTTTGTAGGTAATAAAGATTGTGCTATTATGAGAATGTTGAACAGTACCATTCAACACCATCATTACGGAAACGCTTTCCCGATCTTTGACCTATTTAAAAATTATTTGGATATCAGCTCCACTCTCACGACATCTCTCAGCCTTAGGGTGCCTGCCATATTTTGCGGTTCAGATGGGAAAAATATCCTTTCGACATCTCTTTCTTTTGAATAATACGATCTTTGCATATCGGTCCATTCGAGTATAGCAGACCCTGTACTACCACCTGTATAATCAGCAGAGGTAATAAAATATCGATAGTTTTGAGGTGATTTTGTGATATATTTTGTAATGAGATCCTGCATTCGAAACGAATTATCCGTGGTGTGCCCATTCTGAGGATTGTTCATTTTGTATTCATTGAGCGTATTTACATGGACCAACACTTCCTCCCCATCAGGTTTTACCACCGTCATCGTTCTGTACATGCGAATTTCTTTGACAAATTGTAAATTGTACCCATAGTTCTGCTTCTGACTATATTCGTGAAAATAGGCTCTTAAAAAATCTATCAAAAGATAGCCTTTTGCAAAATCTTTCCAATATAGGTCAATATTATCATCTCTTCTTGAAGTCACTCCATCATGTGACACAAGCTGGTATGTGTGCATCCTCGCTTGCATTTCTGTGACTGCCTCTATTACAAAATAATCGAATGGAACTGCCGACAAATCATGCATAGTAGCTGAGGGACTCAGATATACTGTAGGTATGATCTCTATCAAATCGAAATCATATTCCGTGTCTTGAGCAGGAATATCAATAGTCCTGTCTGATTTGTTCGACAATGCAGGTGGGTATAAAGGACCCTCTTCCTCTACAGAACAAGCCGTCATAAAAAAGACAGCAAACACAACTAGAGACCAAAAAAGCCTCAATCCTCTTTTGAGAATAAAATTTCTCATAAATCCTCCATGTTCTTGAATTATGCATTGATACATTAACCATGCACCTTTTATAATTACAAAGAATATTCTAAAGGGTTTTTTGTCAACTATTTTTTGAGAGCTATATTTTTTATTCACACCCACAATCGATAACATCGCCCGATTCCGTAGCGGCGATCGGATGGTCGACGACAAATCAGCATCCTCGCCCCCAAAATCGATAAAGAGCCCCCAATTTCTGTAGGGAACGCATTTATTCGTTCCTTATATATTCTTGATACATAATATGTTACGTAGTGGCGATCCAATTCCCCTCTTCGGAGGGGTGGATGCGAAGCAGACGGGGTGGTGGCACCATCCCGTAGCGGAGCTCTGAGGGGCTACGGCAAAAATCAGCACCCCCCCCCCCGCACCAATAATTATCCCCCCTCCCCTACCCAGCT
>Ga0099364_10007435_pt1 | contig 15638 bp, 11 predicted proteins | sample TergutTh196P3_FD_73070 | JGI IMG/M metagenome (GOLD analysis project Ga0099364, IMG submission 73070) | Microcerotermes parvus P3 segment gut microbial communities from Pointe-Noire, Republic of the Congo - Th196 P3 | ecosystem: Host-associated > Arthropoda: Insects > Digestive system > Gut ...
ATCCCCCCGCAATGACGTGGGTACTAATTTTCCAATTTATTTGGGGTAGGTCTAAGACTGTCTGTAAGTGTAAATATTCGAAAGGTTGTGACGAGTGATGACCAGAGATATATACTCACCGAAAGAGCGATTGCTCCGAAAACTCAAAGGGGAAAGCGCAGACCGACCGCCTGTCATTTGCCCGGGCGGTATGATGAATGCCGCCATCGTAGAAGTGATGGAGCGCTCGGGGTATACGCTGCCCGACGGGCACTCCGATGCAGGGTTGATGGAGAAACTGTCTCGCGAAATTTCGCGGTTGACAGGCTTTGAAAATTACGGCGTTCCATTTTGCATGACGGTGGAAGCTGAGGCGCTTGGCAGCGGCATTGACCTAGGCTCGCTTACCTGTGAGCCTAAGATCAAACAAGAACGCTTCGCGTCCGTTTCCGATGCTGACATTGCGCTGCCGGAAAAAGCCGGGCTGGGCGAGCGAGTCAGGGTAACGGCATCGGCTGTGAGCAAACTAACCGGCGGTGATATACCCGTCATAGGAAGCATCACAGGGCCGGTATCCACTGCAGCGTCTCTTGTCGATCCGATGATGTTTCTGCGGGAGCTGAGAAAAGACAAGGAAAACGCACACCGGGTGCTTTCCGCCGTCACCAACTGGCTTGTGAGCTACGCGCTTGTGCTACGCGAAAGCGGTGCGGACATAATTGCCATCGCCGACCCGACAGCAACGGGTGAGATACTCGGGCCACGTTTTTTTGAAGAATACGCACTGACGTATATCAATCGGTTGGTCAGCGAACTTAGAAGTACGGAGATACCCGTAATAGTCCACATATGCGGGCAGCTATCAAGCGTTAAGCAGCATGTGGCGGCGCTTGGAGGGGATGCCATAAGCACAGATGCCATGGTCAACCTTAGAAACCTGAAAAACGAGTATCCGGATTTGGTCACAATGGGCAATCTGAGTACCATCAAGCTTGAACAAGGCGACCATGAAGGCATAGTCCGCAGTACCGAGGCCCTGCTGCAAAGTGGCATAGACATCCTTGCCCCGGCATGCGGTCTTAGTACCGCGACACCGCTGGAAAATATTGCGGCGTTTACGGGGCGGGCAAAAGAGGGCTGATTGATCAGCATATGTGGGTTTGGAGGATAGCCTTGTTTAGAGCGATTTTCATAAGAGAGGGCATTGAAGCTATCGTACCTCATGGGACATCAGTGCTTGAGGCGGCTAGGATTTGCGGCGTTTATCTTGAGTCGCCTTGCAACGGCAACGGGACATGCGGCAAGTGCAAGGTGATAATAAGCGGAGAAACCGTGCTTGCATGTGAAACCGCGCTATGCTGTGATACCGAAATAACGACGCTTAAAAGCCAATCGGACAGCCGAACGCTGAAAATCCTTTCCGGTGGTTCTAGTTTGGAATATTCCCTGAAACCTAGATTTAACGAGGGGTACGGGCTTGCTGCCGATATCGGCACAACAACTTTGGTTGTGTCACTGATTAATCTTTCGACAGGCGAGGAAGAAGCATCGGAAAGCCTGCTGAATCCGCAGGCTCAGTACGCCCAGGATGTACTGTCGAGGATACAGTTTGCAGAGGATGCGCAAGGGCTCGACACGCTCTACGAAGCGCTGACGCAGGCGCTAAACGAAGCAATCCGCCGGCTTGCAGCAAGAGTCGGCATCACAACCGGTGAGATAAAAGACGCTGTGTACAGCGGAAATACGACAATGCTGCATCTGGCGGTGATGGCTGACCCGTCGCCGCTCGGAAAATATCCATACACACCGGTCATTTCCGGAGGGCAGTATTTTGATGCCGAGCGGCTCGATATCGGCGGCAAGATATACTTACCACCCATCATTTCGGCATTTGTTGGAGCTGATATAACGTCCGGTATTCTCGCGTCAGAACTATCGAAAACAACTGCTGCGACGCTTTTTATCGATATTGGCACGAACGGGGAAATGGTGCTCGCAAAGGACGGCAAGCTGGTCGCGACAAGCACGGCGGCAGGCCCGGCATTTGAAGGAATGAATATTTCTCAGGGCATGCGCGCCTCAAACGGGGCAATTGAGCGCTTCTCGATGAGCGACGACGATACATTTGAGTTTGAGACAATTGGAGATACCGAAGCCATCGGCATATGCGGCAGCGGTCTGCTCGACATCGCGGCTGAGCTTGTGCGTACCGGGCGCATCGGCAAAACAGGGCGCTTTTCAGATAAATCCCGCGAGTTTCGCATCACCGATAAAGTAGCAATAACGCAAAATGATATACGTCAATTGCAGCTTGCAAAGGGTGCGGTTCGCACGGGAATTGACGCAATGCTTAAAAATCGTGACCTTACCCATGAAAGTATTGAACGCGTGGAGATTGCCGGTTCGTTCGGATACCATTTAAGTGAACGCAGCCTGCTTAATCTGAAGCTGCTCCCGGAGGCTTTTGAGGGTAAAGTGAGTTTCGTCGGCAACACATCACAGTCCGGCGGCATAGCATTTCTACTGAACACCGATCTCCGCCGCGAGGCGGAAAGCATAGTAAAAGAGGTTGAAAGCATCGAGCTGGCGGATGACGATGGGTTTCAAAAGCTATTCGTAAGCTCGCTTGGGTTTTAAAAAAACGTAGCAAAGCGCGGAGCAATGATGTATAATGACAAAATGAGCATATTACAATTAAGATATAGGATCATTTTAGACAAAGGAGGATAACGGAATGCCCGATACAGTTGGCGTAAACGGTTTGAGAGAGGACTTTAGAGTAGTAGGTAAACCTAACTTGCCCGGCAAGGTGTCAAAGGCGCTTGCGACAGGGGTTGCGAAATTTGGCGTAGACTACGTTTTGCCGAATATGCTGCACGCGAAGTTTCTAAGGAGCCCTTACGCAAATGCGCGCGTCCTGAGTGTGGATGTTTCAAAAGCGATGGCGCTTCCGGGTGTTGTTGACATTGTAACATGGGAAGATGAAGACATTAAAAACTTGAGACCGCAAGGTCGGCCGTGGCTTGATGATTATGCGGACAAAGAGGGCATTGAAGTCGCGGTAATCGTAGTCGCGGAAGACGAGGACATATGCGAGAAAGCTCTGAGCCTACTGGACGTCGAGTGGGACATACTGCCGCATGTTATCGACATCCTTGAGGGAAAGAAGGCGGAGTCTCCTCCCGTCCGCCCAAAGGATAAGATTTTCCCATCGATGGGTAATCGCGTTCCGGCGAATGAGCAAAGAAAAGGTAATGTTACGTACGCAGAAAAAATTGACGGAGACGTTGACAAGGCAATGAGCGAAGCTGAGAATGTGATAGAGTACAGCCTGATGCTTCCGAGCTTCGCATCCACAATGCCAAATCCGGCGGCATCAGTTGCGTGGTGGACTCAGGAACCATACCATGATATGGAAATCCTCCATATTGAGGGAGCTGTCCAGCGCTTGGCAAATATTCTCCCGATGTACAAGATACCGATGGAGCAGACCGTGCAGGAGGGGCTTTTCCAAGGAGGAAAATACTGTGACTGGGGCATGCGCAGATCCCAGGAGGTTACCCCGCTGCTGGCAAGGCGCACAGGCCGCCCCGTCAGGTGTACCGAAACGCGCGAGGAGACATTTGACTTTTTGATGAACCAGCGCTATATGTACGTGAAGATTGGATACACCAACGAGGGGCTAATTACCGCTATTGACGATTATTCTGTCGCGGATGGTGGAATTCATGGCACCATGTCTTTTGCCACATCCGGAGACCAGGCATACGGACCATATCCTTTCATGAAGTGCCTTAATATACGTCAGCGTATGGACATCGTTGATTCTAACAGAGGAAGGATGTTCCTAAGCGGACAGCACTGTCCATTCAACTGGGATTCATGCACTATGGCGATATACCTGATTGCTGAAAAACTAGGAAAAGATCCGATGGACATAGCGAAACTGAACCTTCACGGCCCGGAGTCGCAAGAAGACATGAACCCTGTGCCAAGTTTTGAAAAATGCCTTGAAGTCGGCAGAGATCAACTGGACTGGACATGGCACCCAAGCGGCACGAAGAAACTGCCGGACGGGCGTTATCACTGTTCGGCGTTCCGCTATCAGCAGAGCCCGCGCCACGCAGTTTCGGGATACGAATGCAAGCTTGAACTGCGTAAAGGAAAAGTGTTCCTTCCGACCCAGGGGCCTGTTACCGGTATATTCGCCGTTGAATGCAACGTGATGGTAATTGCCGAGGAACTGGGGCTTGAGTATGATGATATAGAAGTCGAGTTCGATTACAGAGAGGCATTCACGCCTGTCGGCGGCGGTTCAGATGGAAGCACGGCCTCGGCTTGGGCGATGAAAGAATGTGCGAATAAGTTTAAAAAGCTGATTCTTGAAGCGGCTGCGCAGGAAGCGGAGACACCATTCCCGCCCGCGATGAAAGGCCCGCAATCAAGGCCGGGGGACAATCCTCTCAAGGGGTACAAAGCCGAGGAGCTTGAACTTGACGGCGGACGCATTTTCGTCAAAAAAGATCCGTCTCTTGGTCTTCCGATCGAACATGCGGTCGTCCAACATGTCGTCGCAACATACACGGGCAGGCCGCCTCAGGCTATCTGGAGTTACTTTGGCAAAAAGCTTGATACGATGAACACCGCTTACTGCGATGTCGCCGTTGATATTGAAACCGGCGAAGTCGAAATATTGCGATTCAGTGTCGTTGCCGATGTCGGCAAGGTTTTGCGGCTGACATCGCTCGAAAGCCAGATCGACCAGGTAATGTACTTCAGCCAAGGCTGTCAGATGTTGGAGGAGTATGTCTTTGACGAGAGGACCGGTGTGAAGCTCAACAACAATATGATAGATTATAAAAAGCCGACGATCCTTGATGTGCCACCCGTTGAAAAAGAGTGTCTTGAAACACGTCTGGGTAATGCGGCTTACGGTGCCTCCGGGATAAGCCATTCGCTTGCAAACACACATTTGGTGCTAATCGCAATACATAACGCGATCGGCGTATGGGTAGATCCGCCCGCGACTCCTGGAAAAATACTTAAAGCCCTTGGGAAAGCCTGACGCGGCTTAAAGCGGCTTGGGGACTAATTGCATAAAAACCCGGAGGTATACCAAATCAGAATACCTCCGGGTTTTATTACAGAATTTACATGAATTTTGTTCTATCGTTTCCTAATCCCTGACCCTGTCCCCTTGCGGTCAGCAGAGCGCATAAGGATTATTCCTCCTCTACTGCATCCGCCGTACCGCCTGAAAGCCATTCATCGAAGGCTTCCATTATCGCGTCGTAAGTTTGTTTGGTGACATCAGGCAGTTTATCGAATCCACCGAACATTTTGGCGACTTCATCAAAGCCCTTTTGAACTGCGGCTCGCATATTCTCAATTTGCTCTTCACTCGCATTGTCCCCAACCAACGCTTTTGCAAAATCCATTATCCTTGCTGTTGTTTGTTTGACACCGAAGAATCCATCTTCGCTAATCATCTCTTGAGCCTGCGCTCTGTCGGCTTCGCTTAGTTTGAAACGTCCGCTTGCCCTAACAGCCCAGAACCCCTGTCCTGCAGCGTCAGATTTTCCAAGCATCGATTGCACGAGTTTTCGTATCGCTTCGGCAGCGTGGTTAGTCTCTTTCCACAATCTGTCAATCGTCGCAGGATCAGCCGCACCTTCAACGCTCTGGGTGTACGTATCAATGAGATTTGTTGTGTAACTTTCGGTTTTTTTCGCGTTTCCATTATCGTTTTTTATGCTATTTTGATGGTGATGATTATGCTGGGCATGCGTATGCCCTACGTTACCTGCTTTCATTTCCGGATCCCTCCAATTTTAATTAGCGCGGTGCATCAATGCTTTGCGCTCTATAAGAATTATCGGGATTATTGATGAAAACTTTATCGCGCGTAAAAGTTCATCAAACAACCTTCTGTCAGAATTATTCGCTCGTCGGCGCTCAAGCCGCTGCACTCTAGAGTGACGTTATGCACTAAGTCACGTGTGATAACCTTAGCGGGGATGGTTTCTATGCCGGACAGTATTGCCTGTCGAATACCAGGGATATATATCCAGTCGCCGGATGAATAATTAAACGGTTCGTCTTCACATATTGTAAACGGTACGATACCCCAGTTTATGCAGTTTGAGCGATAACGCTTAGTTGCATATTCATAACTTATATTTGCAAGCCCGCCAAGCACTTTCTGACATGAGGCAGCTTGCTCCCTCGCGCTTCCGTCGCCTGGTTTATTTGCAAAAATGCATGAACCGATGGATGTTTTTGTAATATCACCTCCGAGCATTTTCAGCATTACAACGATTTCCATAGGTACAGCGTCCTTGTGACGCGCGTCTTCCAAATCGCGCACTTTTTTGCTTGCAGCGACATATTCTGGTACACGGCGTGAAAGGGTAAATTCCGATAGTGCGATCGGGTTGGAGCGATACGACGACGTCTCGCCGGACGGGATAAGCTCATCGGTCGTAGTAACTTCGTCACGTATGACGGCGCACAACCTTACTAGCATATCCTCCTCCGGCTTTGGGAAAGTCGGCCAGTCAGCAATATTCGGTCCAAGCCTAAGCTCCGCAGACAGGTCAGGCTTGCCAAATCCGTTATAGCAGCGCTTTTCGTAAACTCCGCCATCATATGTGTACTTGCGCGGCGTGATTTCATATTCAATATCAGTCGCTGCTGTCAATACACCTCCATTTGCGGATGTTGCAGCTATCGAGCGGGCATCCATCAGCGCGACAGCGGAAATTTGGCCGTCGGTTGGTTTCGACCCCTCGCGATTTGCAAAGTTGCGCGTTGCGTGGCGGATAGACAGCGTGTTGTGCGCCGGTGTGTCTCCTGCACCGAAGCAAGGTCCGCAGAACGCGGGCTTTATCACAGCTCCGGCATCCATCAGCATTTCAGAGATACCATCGCGAGTAATAGCGAGCGCTATCGGTGTCGAGGACGGGTAGACTGACAAATCAAAATATCCGTCGCCTATGGATGCACCGCGCAATATATCGGCGGCTTCGGAAATGTTTTCATACATACCACCCGCGCAGCCGACTATAACACCCTGCTCACATGTTACTTCGCCGCGTTCATTGATGCACTGCAAAAGATCAAGGTTCACCTTGCCGCCCAGCTCACTATTACATTCATCTTGGATCTCGCTCAGAATGCGTTCCGGCTCGCGTTGCAACTCATGTATAGTAAAGGCTTTTGATGGATGGAATGGCAGGGCGATCATTGATTCCAGCTTGGACAGGTTCAGCCTCACCATCGAATCGTAATAAGCCCCGTCTTGTATTGAGAGTTTACTGTAATCATCAGGTCTGCCGACGTTCTCATAAAATTCACACACTTTGTCGTCAGTCTCCCATACTGACGACAGGCAGCTTGTCTCGGTTGTCATAACATCAATTCCGATGCGGAAGTCCATTGACAGGGAGGAAATGCCGGGTCCTGCGAACTCCAATATCCGGTTTTTGACCTTGCCGTTAGGAAAAGTTTCTTTTATGAGAGCGAGTGCCGCGTCATGAGGGCCTATTCCGTGCGGCGGCGTACCCTCAAGCCAAACGAGCGTGACCTCGGGGGGATCAATATCATATGTGTTTTTCAAAAGCTGCTTTGCAAGCTCGCCCCCGCCTTCGCCGACGCCGAGTGTGCCATAACAGCCATAGCGTGTGTGCGAGTCTGACCCGAGGATCATCCTGCCGCACCCGGCAAGCTTTTCACGGGCATACTGGTGTATAACCGCCTGATTTGGAGGTATGAATATTCCGCCGTATTTTTTTGCGGCGGACAGTCCAAACGCATGATCGTCCGCGTTTATCGTACCACCGACGGCGCACAGGCTGTTGTGGCAATTTGTGAGCGCGTACGGTATTGGGAATTCCGTCATACCGCTTGCACGCGCTGTCTGAATAATTCCAACATATGTTATATCATGCGAGACAAGCGCGTCGAACTTCAGACGCATTATCTTCTCGCTGCCGACGACCTCGTGTGCCCTCAGTATCTTGTATGCCATAGTTTTTTCCCTAGTTTCAGCTGATTCAAACCCTGCTGCAGCCGCCGCAGGACGCCCGCCTGTAATGCAGATACCGCTGTTAATATATTCTATCATTGCCATCTCAAATACTCCTTGACCCGTTTAATAATTGGTTAACAAATTGTAGCATGAACTTAATAAAAAATTCAAGCTATGTACACACATTAAGTTGAAAAATATGCTATATTCAACTTACAATTCCTTTTTGAAAGTTACTATCCCTGCTGCATGATGGGCGGATTACCGGTCTGGCGGCAGGGATAGACTAATGTTTAGGAAAGAGGAGAGAGTTGCTTATGATGCAATTATCTGTTAAACTTGTTAGGCAAAATGCTTTGCTGCCTGTACGTAAGACTTCGGGGAGTGTCGGATATGATGTTGCTGCTTGCTTGAGTGAAGAGGTTGTTGTTTTACCCGGTGAGACGAAAATGATAGGATCCGGGTTTGCGATAGCACTTGATCCGGGTTATGCTGCACTTATATATGCTCGCAGCGGGCTTGGGATTAAGCACGGGATTGTCCCTGCAAATTGCGTCGGCGTCATTGACTCCGATTACAGAGGTGAGGTCATTGTAGGGCTGAGAAATATGTCCTGCGAGCCTTTCATTGTTAGCGACGGAGACCGCATTGCGCAGATGGTCATAGTCCGGTGCGAACTGCCGGAGCTTGTGCTGTGTGAGGAAATAGATGAAACAAGTCGAGGCAGCGGCGGTTTCGGATCAACCGGTTAACAGTTATATAATAACATAGGAGGGAATGGTATGGAAGAAAAAAGAAAGTACAGAGTGATCGACTGCTTGAAAAGCATTGACATCAGGGACAACAGCTTTGTTCCCGGCGCGAGAACCCGAATCGGAGGAAGCCATGACGGGGACTATGATTTCGGGCACAACTGCAAAACAATATACGAGTATGATGATTTTAGCCTATTATGGGTAACACAGGAACCCGGGGTCGATTCACCTTATGATAACTATGTTTATCACCCTTCAGCGGAAGAAATCGAGCTTGTCCTGTATGGCAAATGCCAAATGCGCTTTGCAGATGGCGGCGGAGGTCCGTTGCTTCCGGGCGTATGCGCGCATATTCCGGCAGGTTTACCCCATGGTAACTCACATCAGGAACTTGACGATGTTATTCTTTTGGTTTTTTATCCAAAGCCGATTGCTGAAGTCGGAAGGGTGGAGCATAAGTTCAGCGAACAATATACCGGCGGAAAAAATCATCTTATGGTAAACTTTTTTGAGGCGCCGGCAAAAGAAGTTGAAAAGGGGCACTTTATTACTACGATTTGCCATGGGGATAAAATCTCAGCCGCGTATCATTGTTTAAAGCCCGGCTGCTCAGTTCCAGAAGTGGATTTCATATCACACGATGTGGATGAGATCGTTTTTGTACTTGAAGGGTCCGGAATAGCGACTTACCCGGACAAAACTTATACCCTGCGTCCACACCTTGCATTTTATAATCCCGGCGGTTGTGCCCATAAGTTCTGGAACAACACAAATGAGGATTTACGGCTGGTTTCCTTATATGTGACAGGAAATCCTGAAGCCGTGCAAAACATAAAAAAGACATATGAAGTTATTTAATATGGGGGAACAACTATGCAGCTTTCCATGAAAGAGTTTGATCGAAGGAAAAAAGTCATCCGTGATGCAATGGCCGATGAAAATGTTGACATCATTCTTGTAGGCGGGTCTGATAAGTGGGAACAGCGCGGAATGCTTCGATATCTTACAGGATATTACGTGCCAATATTTGAAGAGTATGTCCTGCTGCCCTACGATGGCCCGCTCACATTTTTCGCGCACTACAGCTATGGGGCTAAGCATGCAGAGGATTATCCTGCAATTGAACATGCGGACTTTATTCCGCTTGAGGATTTGAACACCGACCCCGGAAGACGAGTGGCGCAATACATTAATAAATACAAGCCAAAAAAGCTGGGTGTGACCCGCACAAACATATCCGCGGATTTTTATCTATCTGTACTATCCAATCTTAATCCGGGCATCGAGATTGTTGATTTCACTTACCAGTTCAACCTTGCAAGGATGCCTAAAAGCGATGAAGAGCTAGTGTTCTCAGAAGCAGGCGTCAAAGTGAATGAGGATGCGTTCTATGCATATCTTAAGGGAGTCCGAGAAGGCGGAAGTGAACTGGATGCAATAAACGAGGCAAAGTACGTGGTTAGCAAAGCAGGCTGCGAAGATCAATACTGGATGTGCGGCTCCGGCGTGACTCCGGCCCAGGGTTCGATCCCGCTTGCATATGATCGCAGACATGTATGGAAAAAAGGCGACCTGAATGTCATAATTATCGAAATAGCCGCGCTCGGCGGCCATTTTGGCGAGATTACGCATCTGATATCCCTCGGGGAGCCCGCACCCGAGGTTATCAAAGCATTCAACACTGTGTCCGAAGCGCAGAAGCTTGCGGGCGCGGCAATCAAGCCGGGCATACCCATCGGTGATATAGCCGACTTGGTAGACCAGTTTTTTGTCGATCAAGGATATTACCCCAAGGATCCGGAAGAAAGAGCTAAATTCACAACCGGTAATCTGATCGGTCACGGAATGGGACTCGATACTATGGAGCTGCCATATATTATGAGCGGGGTTCAAACGATCATCCAGCCGGGAACCCGGATAAATATACACCCAAATGTCGCGCTTCCTAACGGTGTACGCGCAATATCCTGCGATTGCTATGTTGCAACCGAGACCGGATCTCGCAGGTTATCAAACATGCCTTACGAACTGATTGTGGTTTAGAAACGACAAAACGAAAGATAACTGCTCAGGAGGTACCCGTGAGAGTGGCTTTTTGAAGCGCTTCTCTATGGCAGGAGGCGGTAGCCACTGCCCATATAACCCATTGTTGGCTAGGAAAGCTTCAAAAAGTCACTCTCACGGGTACCTCCTGAGCAGCACAGGGACACCCACTGAACAGTTAAAACGAAAGGATGATACGATGGATAAAAACCAACTGCTCGAAATGTGCACGACTATAAGAGAAGATATACTTGTAATGCTTAATAAGGCGAAATCAGGACATCCCGGCGGCTCACTATCGGCAACTGAACTTGTCACTGCGCTGTACTTCGGCGGTATTATGAAATATGATGCAAAAAACCCCAAGTGGGAAGGGCGGGACTTTTTCATATTGTCAAAAGGACACGCATGTCCTGCAATTTACGCTGCGTTGGCTCGCGCGGGATTCTTCTCGATCGACGAGCTTGGTAAATTGCGTCGGCTTGGAAGTATACTGCAAGGGCATCCTAATGCTATGCTGACACCGGGGCTAGATTGTTCGAGCGGATCCCTAGGACAAGGTCTCTCTATCGCAAACGGTCTTGGATTGGCATTTAAGAAGCAAGATAAGCCAAACCGCGTGTACTGCCTGCTGGGGGACGGTGAGATACAGGAAGGGCAAATATGGGAGGCAGCAATGACAAGCGCCCACTATAGGCTTGATAATGTGTGCGCAATACTGGACTCTAATGGGATTCAGCTTGACGGACGTGTAGATGATATAAAGGGTATAGAACCCCTTGCGGACAAATGGCTATCATTTGGATGGAATGTCATCGAATGCGACGGACACGATATTGAGCAGGTTTACAATGCATATGAAGCAGCCATGTCCAAGAAAAGCAAACCTTCGATATTAATTGCAAAGACGGTCAAGGGCAAGGGGGTTTCTTTTATGGAAAATAATATCGACTGGCACGGCCTGACGCCTAATGACGAACAGCTTGCCAAAGCTCTCGCGGAAATCAGAGCTTAGAGAGGAGCCGAAGTTAGAATGAAATACGAACTGATTCCTACCCGTGACGGGTATGGCAAAGCGCTGCTCAAATTGGTTGAAAAAAACAAAAACATAATAGTGATGGATGCCGACGTCGCAAAGTCGACCCGTACGAACTGGGTTGCGGAGAAGTACCCCGATAGTTTTATGGATATGGGAATATGCGAACAGGACTTGGTCGGCACAGCCGCAGGCTTGGCTCTCGGCGGTATGATTCCTTTTTGTACGACATATTGTGTGTTCCTTGTCGGACGCGCGTGGGATCAAATTCGCACCACAGTTTGCTATAATAACCTAAATGTCAAATTTGCGGGCGCCCATGCTGGAATTTCCGTTGGTCCCGACGGCGCCACGCACCAGTCGCTTGAAGATGTCGCGCTGATGCGGGTGCTGCCTAACATGAAGGTTGTAATTCCGTGCGATAGCATAGAAACAGAAAAAGCGACCATGGCAATAGCCCAAATAGAGGGCCCTTGCTTTATCAGGTTTGGACGTGAAGCAGTTCCGGTCATAACAACGGAAGATACTCCTTTTGAGTTCGGTAAAGCTTACACTGTCCGCGAAGGCAGCGACGTCGCAATAATTGCCAATGGCGCAATGGTTTATGAGGCAATGGTGGCCGCCGTGGAGTTGGAAAAAGAGGGCATCAGCGCAATGATCGTTAATCTCCACACTATAAAGCCGCTGGATGTCGACGCGATTATTGCAGCCGCAAAAAAAACAGGCGCTGTTGTCACTGCAGAAGAACATCAGCTCTTTTGCGGAACCGGCAGCACCGTAGCAGAATGCCTCTCACAACATTTCCCCACCCCCGTGGAAATGGTAGGGATACGGGATAAATTCGGGGAGTCCGGCCCGGCGGAAGATTTAATGATAAAATATGGACTATCCGCCGCCGGGATTATAGATTCCGTAAAAAACGTGCTGAATAAAAAAGCAAAGTAACTATTCAGTTGGCATCCGAAAAACACAGGTTGGTTACAGCCAATGCACGAGTACTGCTGTGGAAATCTGCATACGGATCCAAAACTTGTGTGCAGACTGTAACCATTGCGAGTTTTTCGGATACCAACTGAAAAGTAACAATAAATAAAGGCGAATAGATAATAATCATGTTCCGATACGCAGGAATTAAAATAAGTTGCAGTGTAAGGATTGTGAACTGTAAAGGGGGACAAGCGGATGGCTGATATTGCCGGAGCGAATGGTCAAAGAGAAGATTTTAGGGTAGTAGGTCAACCAAACCTGCCGGGTAAGGTGTCGTATGCGCTGGCATCAGGTGTTGCCAAATTCGGCATCGACTTCGCTGTGCCCGATATGCTGCATGCCAAGTTCTTGCGCAGTCCGTACGCGAACGCTCGCGTAATTAGTGTTGATACCTCAAAAGCGAAAATGCTCCCGGGAGTCGTGGACATTGTCACATGGGAAGACGAGGACATGCAACAGCTCAAGGCTAGCGGGTATGGACCTCCCGAGCAACGGCGGCAATGGTTGGACAATTACGCCGATTGCGAGGGTATAGAGGTTGCGGTAATCGTTGTTGCGGAGAGTGAGGATATATGCGAGAAAGCGTTGGAGACTCTTGATGTCGAGTGGGAGGTGCTTCCTCACTCGGTCGATATCCTTAAGGGGAAAGAGCCTTGCGCACCTGTCATCCGCCCGTCGGATATGGATTATGCCGGCGGTAGGGTTATGCGCCCGGACAGCAAGCCAAAACAAGGAAATGTATCCTACGCAGAATTGGTACAGGGTGATGTCGATGCTGCGATGGCTGCGGCAGAAAACGTACTTGAATACAGCTTGATGCTGCCGTCTTTCGCGTCAGTAATCCCAAATCCGCCGGCATCGGTTGCATGGTGGTTTGATGATCCATATCGTGGTAATGGCAAGAGTCTTCATGTAGAAGGTGCTGTGCAAAGGCGTGAGCAAATCGCCATGCTGCACAATGTTCCGCCTGAAAGGACTGTGCAGGAGGGCATTTTTCAAGGAGGAAAGTACTGCGATTGGGGAATGAGACGCTCTCAGGAGATAACGCCGCTTCTGGCTAAACGCGCAGGCCGCCCTGTTCGCTGCGCGAACACGAGGGAAGAGACATTCGATTTTCTGATGAACCAGCGGTATATGTATATGAAAATCGGTTTTACTAACGAAGGATTGATCACTGCTATCGACGACTTTTCTGTAGCCGACGGCGGCGGGCAAGGGAACTCCGCGTTTGGTACTTCAGGTGATCAAGGTTATGGACCATACTATACGATGAAATGTCCGAATATCAGGCAGTATATGGAAATTGTGGACTCAAACAGAGGGAAAATGTTCCTTAGCGGTCAGCACTGCCCGTTTAATTGGGACTCAGGCACGATGGCGATTTATCTTATCGCTGAAAGGCTGGGAAAAGATCCAATAGATATCGCCAAACTGAACCTGCATGGCCCGACATCTCAGGAGGACGAGGATCCGGTGCCTAGCTTTGAGGTGTGCCTTGAAGCTGGAAAGAAACTGATGAATTGGAGTTGGCATTCTTCTGGTGCGAAAAGGCTTCCGGATGGGAGATATCACGGCGCGGCATTCCGTTATCAGATATGCCCGCGTCATGCGTTTTCCGGCTACAACTGCAAACTCGAACTGCGTGGCGGCGTTGTGCGTATGCCGACACAGGGACCCGTCACCGGTATTTATGCAGTCGAATGCAACGCGATGGTCGTTGCGGAAGAGTTGGGAATCGAATATGACGATGTCTATGTCGATTTTGATTACAAGGAGATTTTCACACCCGTCGGCGGAGGTTCGGATGGTACGACCGCATCGGCTTGGGCAATGAAAGAATGCGCGAACCTGTTTAAGAAGCAAATAATTGAGGTGGTACTCGAAGAGGCGGAAAATCCGCCGCGTCCGGGCATGATGGATCCGCCTGGAGCAAAGCTTGGCCATGAGATGTTCAAAGGTAAATCACCGGATGAGCTTGATATTGTAGGCGGGCGCATTGTCCTCAAGTCCGATCATTCAATCGGGGTGCCTCTAAAAAACGCAACAAGGAGAAATGTTATAACGACATATTCCGGCAGGCCACCGGATGCCTTATGGAGTCTTGGACGCGGGAAAATGCTAGATACGATGAATACCGCTTTTTGCGAGGTAGCTGTGGATACGGAGACGGGGGAAGTGGAAATTCTGCGCTTCGGAGCAGTTGCCGATCCGGGCAAGGTTTTAAGACCGACATCGCTTGAAAGTCAAATCGATCAAGTTTTGTTCTTCAGTCAGGGCTGCCAGCTTTTAGAGGACTACGTCTATGACGAGCGAACAGGAGTCAGACTCAATAACAACATGATAGACTATAAAAAGCCAACGACGCTCGATGTCGCGCCGATAGAACGTATGTTCCTTGAAACCCGTGCCGGCAACGCAGCGTATGGCGCGAGCGGCATAAGCCATTCGCTGGCCAATACGCATTTGGTGGTTATAGCCATACATAATGCAGTCGGTGTATGGGTTGACCCGCCGGCAACACCGGACAAGGTACTAAAAGCATTGGGAAAAGTATAGCGGCTGCAGCATTGTGGCATTATGGTACCTCCGTGACTGTGGTGCAAGAATTGTGCAATCAAATCCAAACAACTGAAACTGTGTTCAATAGAAGCAGTGCCGAAATAATCGGCACGCTTTTTTTGAGTTACAGGTCAGACTTACTTGGAAAAGGTGGTATTTATGCGATCCGAGAAGCGGAGCAAGGATGCGGAGCGCGCGAATAGGCGCATGGAAGCGCCTTTGAGCGAAAAGGAGCGCATAAGTACCACCT